>Ga0075118_10000538_pt1 | contig 33606 bp, 27 predicted proteins | sample AntAceMetag02UKE_FD_69794 | JGI IMG/M metagenome (GOLD analysis project Ga0075118, IMG submission 69794) | Saline lake microbial communities from Ace Lake, Antarctica - Antarctic Ace Lake Metagenome 02UKE | ecosystem: Environmental > Aquatic > Non-marine Saline and Alkaline > Saline | place...
AGCTTATCTTGATGAGTTTTGCTACAAGCTCAACAGAAGGTATTTCGGCGATAAGCTATTTGATAGACTTACTTTAGCTGTTGCTAAACAATACTGGTAATCTCTGGGGGAATCAGATTATTTATTCAAGATCTAAAGATATAAAAATAGTAGAGAAGCTATATGTTTAGATATTCATCTATTAAACTCTCGGTTATTAAACGATTAAAAGGTCCATTTTTTGAATTTGTATTCGAAATTGCTCAGTAATCCAATAATTGTTGCAGCTTAACTCCAACCTTTTCTGCATTTGGAATCATTGCCGTTTCTAAAATTGAGTTCAATGGAATGGCTGGCATATTTTCAGAACCAATCGCCATAACAGGAGCATCTAATTGCTCAAAACATTCATTTTGAATTGCTCCAACTAAACTCATTGCAAAACTATTTTTCAACGGCTCTTCAGTTACTACTAAACACTTACTGTGTTTTTTAACAGTTTCAAAAACTAATTTTTCATCCAATGGATAAAGCGTTCTCAAGTCAATGATTTCAATCTGATCAGCAATATCTTTTGAAGCCTCTAATGACCAGTAGACGCCCATTCCATAGGTAATAATTGCACATGTGTTCTTGCCTTCATCAGCCGACTGCACTACTCTACCCTGACCAAATGGAATAACATAATCTGAGTCTGGCTCAATCGTTTTTGCTCCTTCAGTTCCTTTAATTTTTGACCAATACAAACCCTTGTGTTCTAGCATTACCACAGGATTAGGATCGTAATAAGCTGCCTTCATTAATCCTTTTAAATCTGCACCTGTACTTGGATATGCTATTTTGATTCCACGAATGCTCGTTAAAATTGACTCTACTGAAGAAGAATGATACGGACCACCACTTCCATAAGCTCCAATTGGAACTCTAAGAATAGCGCTCACCGGCCATTTTCCGTTCGATAAATAATAACTACGACTAACTTCTGTAAACAACTGATTTAGCCCAGGCCATATATAATCTGCAAATTGAACCTCAACGATTGGCTTTAATCCAACAGCAGACATTCCAACGGTAGAACCAACTATAAAAGCTTCTTGAATAGGAGTATTAAACACTCTATCGTCACCAAATTTTTGAGCTAAAGTTGCTGCTTCCCTAAATACTCCTCCCAATCTACCTCCAACATCTTGACCATATAACATGCACTTTTTATCTGCCGTCATCAGTTCTTGAATGGCAAATAATGCGCTATCAACCATTACGGTTGCTTCTTTACCTTCTGGCTCACGAATACCTTTTTCTTCGGTAATTGGAGTCGGGGCAAAATCATAATCGAACAAATCAGAAGGCTCAGGATCTGGAGCGTTTTTTGCTGCTTCAAATTCATTATCAACTAAAGTTGAAATTTCCGTTTGGACTATATCTAAATCTGTTTGAGCAAACCCTAAATCCAGCATTTGCTTATGCAATTTTGGAAGTGGATCACGTGTTTTGTGCTCTTCCAGATCGTCTCTGTACCACTCACGCCGAACACCTGAAGTATGGTGTCCTAACAATGGAACCTTAGCATGCAAAAGAAAGGGTCTACGTTCTTTACGCATTGTTCCTATAATTTCTTGCAAGGTTGAATACGATTCTTCGAAATTACTACCATCGATTGATCGAACTTCAATTCCAATAAATCCTTTAGCATATTCTGCGGCATTCTGAGCTCTAGTTTCTTCTGCATTTGCAGAAATATCCCATTCATTATCTTGAACAAAAAACAAAACAGGAAACTGCTTTAAAGCCGCCATTTGCAACGCCTCTGAGTATTCCCCCTCGGTAGTTGCGGCATCGCCAATTGAACAAACAGCAATTGGTTTATCGGCTCCAACATCTTCTGCAATGCCCAACTTTTCTTTGTATTGCATTCCCATCGCTACACCAGTTATTGGGATAGCTTGCATACCTGTAGCTGATGACTGGTGAGGAATCTTTGGCATATCATCACGATTCAAGCTTGGATGACAGTAATAAGTTCTTCCTCCAGAAAAAGGATCGTCTTTTTTTGCAAAAAGCTGTAGCATTAACTCATAAGGAGACATTCCTATTCCCAACAAAATAGAATCATCTCTGTAATATGGAGCTACAAAATCTTGAGGTAGCAATTGCATTCCCAAAGCTAACTGAACCGCCTCGTGTCCTCTAGAGGTAGCATGAACGTATTTAGCAGTAAGCTTTGCATTGTCTTCATACTTGTCGCTCAATGTTCGAGCGGTAAGCATTAGACGATATGCTTTTTCAAAAACCGTTTTCTCAACCAATGGAACGGGAACTGTCTTGCCTACTTCTGCCATTACTTTTCTCCTTCTACTTCTTCAATTACTGCTACACTTTTAGCCTCTTCCGACTTTTTTGCAGCATTAATTTCAATATTCAATTGTTTCATTCTTCCTTCTAATCCTTCTCTTTTAGAAACAGCAACTGCGTGATCAGCTTTTGCTTTTTTAATCAATGGATTACTATCGCTACCAGAAAAGAACCCTAAGTTATTTGCTAACTGAAGTTCTTCGTCTTTCGCTTTGTTAATGTTCTGCCGAACTGAGATCCGCTCGTATTCAAGAGATTTTAGGCTGTTTTTACCTGATTTCAATTGTTCGACTCGCTGGCTAAACAACAATTCTTCTTTTTGTTCTTTGGAAACTCCAGCGACCTTATAAGCACTTTCAACAGCCTTTTCAAAAGCTTTTTCTTGTTTCTCTTTTTGCTTGAAAGGGATAAATCCAACTGCGTTATATTTTACAGTTAATTCATCAATAGATTTCAAAGATTCTTCCTGAGTTTTTCCTGCTTTATAAGATTTTAACTCAGCAATAACTTCATCTTTCAATTTCAAATTTTGCCCTTCAGCATCACGCTGACTTTTATTTTGTTGATCTTTTACTTCAAAAAACTCATCACATGTTTTTCTAAATTTAGACCATAATTTTTGTTCATCTTGACGAATTGCAGAACCCGCATTTTTCCATTCCCTTTGAAGTGAAATAATGTTTTTAGTTGCGTTCGCCCAGTCTTCTTTTGCGTCTTCTTTAACTGAAGCTACAAGTTGCTCAGCTTTGGTAATTAGGTCTTTCTTAACTTTCGTTATTCCCTTTTGCTGTTCCTTAACTTCTCCAAAGAATTCCTTTTTTTTCGCAAAAAGCTCATTACCTGCACTTCTGAACTCATTCCAAACCTTTTGGTTGAATGCAGCAGGGACAAATCCAATTTTCTTCCATTCTTCTTGAAGTTCCTTAATTGTATTGGAAGCACTTTGCCATTGCTTGTTGGTTTTCAAATCCTCACTTAACAACGTTTTTACTTTTTCAATTAAAGCTCTTTTCTTGTTTAGATTTTCTTTTTGCTCTTCTCGTATCTGTTTGTAGTGCGTTTTTATTTTGTCATTAAGCTCATGATAAGTCCCGTAAAAGTCAGTCTTAATCTCTTCCCACTTTTCTTTGAATGTCGGGCCTACAGTATCCCATTCAACTAACAAGGCTCGCATCAGCACCTCTAATTCCTTAATGTTATCTTCCTTCAAAAGAACTTTTAATCGAGCAATTACATCTTGTTTTTGCTCAAAGTTCTTTTTGAGATCATTTTGCTGTAACTCTTTGTAAATCTGAATTTTGTAATAAAATTCCTCCGTCAATAATCGGAATTCATGCTGCATTTCTTTGACATGATTTTGGGGGATATTTCCAACATTTGCCCAACGTTCCTTTATACCATTGAAGGAATCGTATGCCGCACTTATTATCTCTTCATTTTCAACTAAATGCTTTAACTCGGAAAGCAAAAGTTGTTTTATGTCGTAATGCTTTTTCTCTGCGGCCTTTTTTGATTCTATAGCATTTTTCAGCTTCTCCTTGAACTGGCCCTTGTAAGCCTCCAACTCATGATCACTATCATCTTTCGGCATGGAAAAGAACTCCGGTTTGTCTCCATCAGAGACAAACACAGCTAATTTTTCTGCAGTTTCTTTTTCAAAAATGGAATCATATTCTTTAAAGAATGATTCTATTTCTTTTTTAACTTCAAGTATATTGTCAGACTTAATTAAAGTCTTTATTTCTTTTACAAGCTCTTCTTTACGCTCCATTTCAGGCAATTTTTTGGGTCATCAAAAATACACTTATTAGCCAGCTTATAGAAAGCCAGAACAATCAATTGGAATGTTAAATTACCCTCAATGTTAACCCTATATTAATTTTTACTTAACTTTGGTTTAACATTAACTTAATGATTAGGATACTTTTAATACTTGCTCTCGTTATTCCAACCCTCTGCATAGGGCGCTCGGTGACTGAATATAAGTATTACCGTAACGGAAACATTAAGTACGAATATTTCAAACAAAAAAACCAGACCATAAGAGTTACTCAATACTATAAAAGTGGTGCAATAAAGTCAATAAGTCATTTTAAAAATGGTCATAAACACGGGTTGTGGCAAGACTTTACTGAGGAAGGTCAACAAATTACAAACGCATTTTTCAATAAAAATAAAAAAGATGGTTTTTGGACGTTCTACAATCCAGAGGGGGATGCGCATTGTTCTCTTTATTACCGAGGAAACAAAATAGTTAAGGTCATTCAAGCACCTCAAGTAGCCGCCAGATAAGGACTACTCGAAATCAGAATAAAGCAAATACTTCTTTCTTGTTTTTTTAAACTCTACCAGCCCTTTTTGCCAAGATTCTCGTATTTCATCTTCTTTCAACCCACTTTCAATTTGCATTCTCAGTTTATCGGTTCCAGCAAGGAGATCAAAAAAACCATTTTCTAAAAAGAAAGGAGCTTCTTCAGAGTTTATCTCCTTGTACATATTTAATAGCCAAAACAGATAGAGTTGCTTTCTCACTGGCAGAATCGATTCCCCAAAGCTTTTCAAATGATACCCTGTACATTTTTGGCTCATTAGTTTTGGCGATTTGGCTCCAGGTCCACTCATTGGAGTAAATTCTAGGTCCCCTTCCTTTAAGTTTGGATGTCCAATAATTTGAAATGGTGTTTCAGTACCTCTTCCAACACTTACAACCGTACCCTCAAATAAAGCTAGAGATGGATATAAAAAAACAGATGCTGAATTCGGTAAATTAGGCGAAGGTTTAATAGACAACTTGTAGTAATCATTGTGATCGTAATTTAGGCAAGGTATCACCGTAAGGTCACATTTAACTCCGCTTCCTAACCACCCTTCTTCATTTATCATTTTAGCATATTCCCCTATTGTCATACCATGAACGAGCGGAACCCTATGCATCCCAACAAAAGATTGAAAATCGGGCTCTAATATTGGACCATCGACATAAAATCCATTTGGGTTTGGGCGATCCAATACAACTACTTTAATTTTCATTTCCGCACACGCGGTCATTACATAATGCATAGTAGATATGTAAGTATAAAAACGTACACCCACATCTTGCAAATCCAAGACAACTACATTTACATCAGCCAAATGATCATAAGATGGTTTTTTACTTTTCCCATATAGACTTATCAATTTTAATCCAGTTTTTGCATCACGCTGATCTTTGATGTGTGCTCCGGCATCAGCCTTTCCCCTAAATCCATGTTCCGGAGAAAATACTCGCAGAATATTTATATCTTTTTCTAATAAAAAATCGACTAAATGGAGGCTTTCGTTTATGACTGAACTTTGATTAGCGACAATAGCTACATTCTCTTCTCTGAGAATATTTTCATATTCATTAAATCGCTCAGCTCCGTTTATAACAGTAGCATTCGTTTTGAAAAAAACGGTCGAATCTTGCGCTGAAATCGATTGGCTTAAGAGTGCAAAAGCAAAGAAAATGTTGAAAACCTTAAAACACATAGCTTATAGCATTCAAATGTTGTTCCTTTTTGTATTCCTTTGCCCAAAAAAAGAGGGATTCTGTGAACTTTGAATTGTTTATAGCAAAACGAATTATTCGGTCTAAAACTACTGATAATTCTATTAACCAAGGAACTAGGGTGATTCTTCGATTCTCTATTCTTGGCGTTGCTTTAGGTATTTTCTTAATGCTGCTTTCGCTAGCGGTGGTAAAAGGGTTTCAAGGAGAAATTAGAAGTAAGGTAATTGGATTTGGGTCTCATATTCAAATTACTGAATTCAATTATGAAAATCCATTGAACTTTAAACCGATGGATAAGAATCAACCTTTTTATCCGTCATTAGAGGATGAAGAGGGAGTCGCATCTATTCAGATGTATGCGCTCAAGGAGGGGATTATTAAAACCAATGATGAAATTGCAGGAGTAATAGCTAAAGGAATCAGTACTGATTTTAATTGGAAATTCTTTTCACAAAACTTGGAAGAAGGCTCTATTCTTAAAATTAAAGACTCCATCAAATCAAATTCTGTAATCATCTCCAGACACCTATCCAAACAACTCAAGCTTAAGTTAAATGATAAACTGCTTATTTATTTTATCCAAAATGGTAAGAGCAGACCTCGGAAACTAACGGTAACAGGCATATATAATACAGGTATGCAACAATTTGACAAGGCATATATCTTAATGGACATCAAGCATATACAGCGACTAAATGAATGGAGTGAACATCAAATAAGCGGTTTTGAAGTTCTATTGAACCGTTACGAGGACTTGTTTAGAATGGATAAAATACTTTACAAGAAAATTCCAAATCGATTAAACACAACAACCATTACACAGCAATATCCCGAAATTTTTAGTTGGCTAGAATTACAGGATCTCAATGTCATCGTAATTGTTACTCTGCTTACGTTGGTCTGCGGTATTAATATGATTACTGCTCTACTAATTCTCATTCTTGAAAAAACGAATATGATTGGTATAATGAAAGCCGTTGGAGCGACTAACAAGCAGGTTCGTAAAATCTTCATTTATATGGCTGCTTATCTTGTTCTTGCTGGGTTGTTTTGGGGAAACCTATTCGGACTTAGCTTCATTTATCTGCAAGACAAGTTTCACCTTATAGGGCTCGATAAGTCCTCCTATTATATGGACTATGTTCCCGTTGATCTAGGAATATTCGAATGGGGGATTTTAAACTTGTGCACATTTATTTTATGTGTTTTAATGCTTCTTCTTCCCGCATTTGTTATTAGCAATATTTCACCTTCAAAATCCATTCGCTTTAATTAGATACAAGTACTTTTGCATAAATATTTACTATGAAATATTACAACAACATTCTTGAGACTATTGGCAACACCCCTTTAGTAAAATTGAACCGACTAACTAAAGACATAAGTGCATTAGTACTTGCGAAGGTTGAAACAACCAATCCAGGAAACTCGGTTAAAGATAGAATGGCGTTGCAGATGATGGAAGACGCTGAAGCTGATGGTTTGATTAAACCAGGAGGAACGGTTATCGAAGGAACGAGTGGAAATACTGGAATGGGCCTAGCACTTGCCTGCATAGAGAAAGGATATAAATTAATCTGCACTCTTGCTGATAAACAAAGCAAGGAGAAAATGGATATTCTTCGTGCAATGGGCGCTGAAGTAATAGTTACACCTACTAATGTTGAGCCAGATGACCCTAGGTCTTATTATTCAGTTGCAAAGCGATTGGCAAAAGAAATCCCAAATTCATTTTATGTAAACCAATACGACAACCCAGCTAATACTAAAGCGCATTACTTGAGTACAGGGCCGGAAATTTGGGAGCAAACTGAAGGTAAAATCACACATTTTGTTGTAGGAGTTGGAACTGGAGGTACTATCTCTGGAGTCGGTAAATACCTGAAAGAAAAAAATCCAAACGTTAAGATTATTGGGATCGATACCTATGGGTCTGTATTTAAAAAATATCATGAAACTGGTGAGTTTGACGAAAATGAAATTTACCCCTATGTAACTGAAGGAATTGGTGAAGATATTCTTCCAAAAAATGTAGACTTCAGTATAATTGATCATTTTGAAAAAGTAACCGATAAAGACGCAGCATTGTTTACACGGCACCTTGCCCGCAAGGAAGGGATTTTTGTAGGAAATTCAGCTGGTGCGGCTATTTCAGGGATTCTTCAGCTGAAAGATATGTTCAAACCAGATGATGTTGTTGTTGTTCTATTTCACGATCATGGCAGTAGATATGTTGGTAAAATGTTCAATGATGATTGGATGAAAGATCGTGGTTTTTTAGAATCTGAACCTAACGCTCTAGGACTTATCGAAAATCACAAAGAGCATGAGTTAGTAACAGCTGAAGTAAACGAAAAAATTTCTTCTGTAGTTCAAAAAATGCAACAATTTGGAATTTCTCAAATTCCAGTATTTGATAACGGAAAGAATGTGGGATCTCTTACAGAGTCTTTAATTTTTTCAAAATTGACGGAAAATACCGATATCCTAAATAGTGATGCGGATTCAATAATGGCAGCGCCTTTTGAATATGTCGAGGCGAATGCTAGTACGGAAGAAATTTCAAAAAAAATCAATAAAGACCAGCCTGCAGTATTAGTTAAAGACATGATAGGCAATACTCATATCATTACTCAATATGATATTATTAATGCTATAAAATAATGGATTTAAAAGCAGTAGATCAACTAAACAATGAACTGCTGTTTTCTACCTTTCCTAAAAGAATAATTTCCCTTGTTCCTTCAATAAGTGAATTAATCGCCCATTATGAACCTCATATTGAGTTAATTGGGGTGACGAAGTTTTGTGAACATCCCAAAAATTTACGGACTTCAAAAAATATAATTGGAGGGACTAAAGACCCCAATCTCGAAAAAATTATTGCACTAAAACCAGACCTTATAGTTGCCAACAAAGAAGAAAACAGAAAAGAAGACATTGATTTTCTAAAACAGTCCATTCCTGTTTGGGTGAGTGATGTTGCTAACTTGGCAGATGCGTCTCAAATGATTGAGCGACTGGAAAGGCTTTTGCAAATTCCTAGTATAAATCAAGTATCTCAAATAGTACAACAGCACATAGAAAAATCTCCAGGCAAAATTAAAGGAACAGTTGCTTACGTAATTTGGAAAAATCCAATTATGATTGCTGGAAACGATACGTTTATTTCAAGTTGGCTAAATCACATTGGGCTAAAAAATATAACAGACGCAACACGATATCCAGAAGTGTCTATGGAATGGTTATCCGACCAGCATCCAGACTATATATTTCTGTCATCTGAACCTTACCCATTCAAAGAAAAAAACCAATTAGAAATTCAATCAATGTGCAAAGACTCAAAAGTTATTTTGGTTGATGGACGCATATTTAGCTGGTATGGGCGAGCCATTATTGACGCACATCCATATTTATCAAAACTAATATCAACTTTGACAGCATAGCGCGTATTCTTTACATTTGTAAATCGTGAAACTTTTCATTCAAACCTTTCAACTTCTAATATTTTCCAGTTTCTTTTTGAGCTCGGCTGTTTACGCTCAAAGTGTAGGTCTAGTTTTAAGTGGCGGTGGTGCAAATGGTATTGCCCATGTTGGTGTAATAAAAGCACTCGAAGAATATAACATTCCAATCGATTATATCACAGGAACAAGCTCCGGAGCTTTTGTTGGTGCAATGTATGCGGCTGGTTTCACCCCCAAAGAAATGGAGGCCTTCTTCACTTCAGAGCAGTTTCAAAGAATGACTAAAGGAGAAATAGAACCTAAAGATCGTTTTTTCTTTAAAGAACACGATGATGGAGCTGGAATGGTGAAACTAAGATTTTCTAAAAACTTATCTATTCCACTTTCACTTCCTACTAATTTCGTGACTCCCTCATCGGTTGATTATCAATTAATGCAAATTTTTGCTGGCGCAAATGCTGCTGCAAAAGGCGATTTTGACAGTCTCCTAGTTCCTTTCCGATGCGTTGCTGCTGATATTGACAGGAAGGAAGAATATGTTTTCAAAAACGGTGACCTATCCACTGCAGTTAGAGCATCGTTTACCTATCCTTTTTATCTTAAACCTATTCAAGTTGATGGTCGAATTTTATTTGATGGAGGTTTGTATAATAACTTCCCACACGATCAAATGACTGACAATTTCAATCCTGATTTTATAATTGGAATTAAAGTAACCAGCAATGAAGATCCTTCCAATGAAGATGACTTATTGAGTCAAATCAAAAATATGCTCATTAGCAAAACAGATTTTAATTTGAAATCAGACGGTATTATTATTGAGCCAGAAACAAACCATGGAACTTTTGAATTTAAAAATATTCAAGATATAATTGACTCCGGCTACGCAATTACTGTCAGAAAAATTGTTGAAATACGATTGTCCGTTCCTAGGAAGGTTTCCCTCGATAAAATAAACAAGGAACGGGAAAACTTTAATTCTAAAAAACCTCCATTAATCATTAATAAAATTAATGTACATGGAGTAGGATCACAAAAAGCCAAGTATTTAGATAATAATCTGTGGCAGAAAAACCAACAAAAAGCAGTTAAAAATATTAGGAAAAGTTATTTTAGGACCGCTACAGATCCATTTATATCATCAATGTACCCTACCGCTATATTCAATCCAATAACTAATTTATATGACCTTGATATTAAAGCGAAAAGTGAGAAACCATTTTCATTAGAATTTGGCGGGAATATTTCGAGCAGGCCCATAAGCACTGGGTATGTAGGACTAAAGTTAATGCAATACGGTAAAGTTGGCTGGCGATTTAGAGCTAACACCTACTTTGGACGGTTTTACAACTCAGGTTTAGTAGGTTTTAGCGTTGATATTCCCTCTGTATTATTACTAGAATTGGAAGGGAATCTGATTCTAAATAATTGGAATTACTTTAAAAGCAAAGCGTTTTTCTTCGATGATAAAAAGCCATCATACCTCATACAATCAGAAACATTTGCTGAGATAAGATTAAATATGCCAATTGGAAACAATTCAAAAATGGGGTTGATTTATTCATTTGCAGAATTGAATGATGATTATTATCAATTAAAAGAATTTACATCTGAAGACGTACCTGACAATACAAGAATGAACACGAGTTCTATAGGACTCCAATATGAATTCAATACTCAGAATAGAAAAATTTATGCAAGTGCTGGAACGCTTCTTAAATTTACGTATCGATATAGTGCTGGTGAGGAACAAACAAATCCAGGTACTACATCTGAACGCGGCACTCTATCAACAAACAATTTACATGATTGGCACAATGCAAATCTTAAAATAGACTATTTCTATAAAAAAAGAGGAGTAGTAAGAATGGGGGTTTACTCAGATATAAATTACAACACCCAGTCATTGTTTTCTAATTACACTGCTAGTATACTGCGTTCTCCAACATTTCAACCAATACCAGAAAGCAAAACACTTTTCTTAGAATCATTTCGAGCTTATGAGTACGCCTCTATTGGCCAAAAAGTCATTGTAACTCCACTGAATAATTTTGACATTCGTATTGGGGCCTATTTCATGTCACCATACAGAAGGGTAATTAAAAATGAGGATGGAACACAAAGCGAAAAAATAGGATTTCAATCCTTATTCTCGATTGCAACAGGAACTTTAGTCTATAACTCTCCAGTTGGGCCAATAAGTGTTGGATTAAACTATTACTACAACGTTCCTGAAATTGCACCAGAAAATACCACACCACTTACCTTCCTATTTCACTTTGGTTATATTCTGTTTAATAAGAAGGCGTTGTTCTAAGCCTGTCCAGCAGGACCGCCAAAGTTTAAAGGAACAGGAGGTGGCGTATTTGCACCGGTATCTCTTATTTCTCCGTGCATTGCCTCATACTTATTAATATTATCTGCTAATGCACCACTAAGTCGTTTAGCATGCTCAGGAGTAAGCACAATCCTTGCCTTTACTTTAGATTTGGGTGTCCCAGGCATTATATTGATGAAGTCAACTATAAATTCAGAGTTACTGTGCGTAATAATAGCCAGATTAGAGTATATGCCTTCTGCAATCTCTTCTGTCAATTCAATATTAATCTGTCCTTCTTTTTGTTCTTTATTCTCTTCCATTCTTCAAATCTAATAAACAAAAAAGGCCTCACTGGGAGGCCTTTTTTGAATTTTGATAATATTAATCTAAAATAACACTGTCCTCTTTAGTTTCAAGTAGCTTATTGTACTCTTCTTTAGAACCAACAATGTAATCGTCATATTCTCTAAGTCCTGTTCCTGCTGGAATTTTATGTCCAACAATAACATTCTCTTTCAAACCTTTCAAATAATCTCTCTTACCTCTCACAGCTGCCTCGTTCAAGACTTTTGTTGTCTCTTGGAAAGATGCTGCAGATATGAAACTATCCGTTTGAAGTGACGCTCTTGTTATACCTTGAAGAATTGTTTTACCAATTGCCGGCTTAGCTTCTCTACCTTGAAGCAGCGCTAACTCTTTTCTTCCAAGCATACTGTTTTCATCACTAAAATTAACTTTAGAAATGATTTGACCAGCAACAAACTTTTCAGAACCACCCGCATCTTCAATAATCATTTTCCCAATGATTTGATCATTCTCTTCGATAAAATCAGTCTTATTAACCAATTGTTTCTCTAAGAATTTAGTATCAGCAGAATTCATAATTTCAACCTTACGCATCATTTGACGAACAATTACCTCAAAGTGCTTATCGTTAATTTTCACTCCTTGAAGTCGATAAACTTCTTGAACTTCATTTACGATATACTCTTGAACAGCCGTAGGGCCTTTGATATTCAAAATATCATTTGGCGTAATTGCTCCATCACTTAATGGAGTACCAGCTTTAACGAAATCATTTTCTTGAACCAAAATGTGCTTAGATAAAGAAACCAGATATTTCTTAATCATTCCATTTCTAGCCTCTACAATAACCTCACGATTACCTCTTTTGATTTTTCCAAAAGAAACAATACCATCAATTTCCGAGACAACAGCAGGATTTGAAGGGTTACGTGCTTCAAAAAGCTCAGTAACTCTTGGCAGTCCCCCGGTAATATCACCAGACTTTCCACTCTGACGTGGGATCTTCACTAGAATAGTACCTCCGGTCACTTTATCACCTTCATTGATAATAATATGTGCTCCAACAGGTATGTTATAAAATCTAAGAGATTCACCTTTTTTATCCAAAATATGAATAGTAGGATTCTTCTTCTTATCTCTATTTTCAATGATTACTTTTTCAGTAAATCCAGTTTGCTCATCAGATTCCTCTTTATAAGTAACACCTTTTTCAATGTTTTCAAACTCAATTTTACCATCAAATTCCGTTAGAATTACTGCATTATATGGATCCCACTTACAAATCTCATCGTCCTTTTTAACCTTATCACCACTCTTATTAAAGATTTCAGAACCGTAAGGGATGATACCCGTCATAAGAACGTTTCCTTTACTGTCAACTATTCTCATTTCAGCTGAACGACCAATAACCCATTCGATTGAATTTCCTTTGTCATCTTTTTTGACAACAGTTCTCAATTCATCAATCTCAAGCTTACCAGATGCTTTGGCAATAATCTTAGACTCAGCAGCAATATTAGATGCTGTACCCCCAACGTGGAATGTACGAAGCGTAAGCTGAGTACCAGGTTCCCCGATTGATTGAGCAGCAATTACACCAACAGCTTCTCCTTTTTGAACGTCAAATCCTGAAGATAAACTTCTACCATAACACTTAGCACAAGCTCCACGACGCGTTTCACAAGTAAGAGCAGATCTTATTTCTACTTCCTCAATACCAGCTGCTTGGATTTTCTTTGCGATGATATCAGTGATAACACCTCCAGCTTCAATAATTATAGTGTCACTTTCTGGCTCATAGACATCTGCTAATGCAGATCTACCTTCAATTCTATCAGATAAAGGTTCAACTATCTCATCGTTATTTTTAAGTGCGGTTGCTGTAAGACCTCTAAGAGTTCCGCAATCGTATTCTGTAATAACAACATCTTGTGACACATCAACCAAACGACGTGTTAAGTAACCAGCATCCGCCGTTTTAAGAGCCGTATCGGCAAGACCTTTACGTGCACCGTGAGTAGATATAAAGTACTCAAGAATAGAAAGTCCTTCTTTAAAGTTAGACAGAATTGGATTTTCAATAATATCTTGACCACCTGAATTTCCAGATTTCTTAGGCTTAGCCATAAGCCCCCTCATTCCACTCAACTGGCGAATTTGTTCTTTAGAACCCCTTGCGCCAGAATCAAACATCATATATACCGAATTGAATCCTTGATTGTCATTTTTCAATCGAGTCATCAACGCATTTGTCAATTTAGAATTCGTATGCGTCCAAATATCAATAATCTGATTGTAACGCTCATTATTAGTGATAAGTCCCATGTTGTAATTAGACAACACACCTTCTACTTCCACATTTGCAGCATTCAATAAAATTTCCTTTTCTGGAGGAACCATTACGTCATTTAGATTAAAGGATAAGCCTCCTCTAAATGCCATGAAATATCCCATAGACTTAATTTCATCTAGAAACGCTGCTGTTTTAGCAAATCCAGTAACCTTAAGAACTCTACCAATAATATCTCTAAGTGACTTTTTAGTCAACAATTCATCTATGTAACCTACTTCTGCAGGAACAACCTTGTTAAATAAAACACGACCACAAGTAGTATCAATCATGTGATGAACAGGTTCGCCATCCACTACATCATTAACTTTAACTTTGATTATCGCATGCAAGTCAAGTTTCTTTTCGTTGTATGCAACCGTTACTTCCTCAGGTGAGTAGAACATCATTCCTTCACCTTTTACTGGAACCTCTTTAGTATTAGTCCGTTGTTTGGTCATATAATACAGACCAAGAACCATATCTTGAGAAGGTACCGCAATCGGGGCTCCGTTTGCAGGGTTAAGAATGTTGTGAGAAGCTAACATTAACAATTGTGCTTCTAATACAGCAGCATTTCCTAACGGAAGGTGAACAGCCATCTGATCACCATCAAAATCCGCATTAAACGCAGTACAAACTAATGGATGCAACTGAATCGCTTTACCTTCAATCAATTTAGGTTGAAACGCTTGTATACCTAATCGGTGAAGAGTAGGGGCCCTGTTCAATAGAACTGGATGACCTTTTAATACATTTTCAAGAATATCCCAAACAACAGGTTCCTTACGATCAACAATTTTCTTTGCAGATTTAACCGTTTTCACAATACCTCTTTCAATCATCTTACGAATAATGAAAGGCTTGTAAAGTTCAGCAGCCATTCCTTTCGGAATACCACACTCATGCAATTTTAATTCAGGACCAACTACAATTACCGAACGAGCTGAATAATCAACCCTTTTACCCAAAAGGTTTTGACGGAAACGTCCTTGCTTTCCTTTCAATGAATCAGAAAGAGATTTTAATGCTCTATTAGATTCAGTTTTAACTGCAGAAGATTTTCTAGAGTTATCAAACAATGAATCAACAGCTTCTTGAAGCATACGTTTCTCATTTCTAAGAATTACTTCAGGAGCCTTAATTTCTAATAGACGTTTAAGACGATTATTTCTGATAATAACACGACGATAAAGGTCATTTAAATCAGAAGTTGCAAAACGACCTCCATCCAATGGAACCAATGGACGTAATTCTGGTGGAATTACAGGCACTACTTTTACAATCATCCACTCTGGCCTATTGTCCATGTGTGATTGTGCTTCCCTAAATGCTTCAACAACTTGAAGTCTTTTCAACGCTTCATTCTTACGTTGTTGAGAAGTTTCAGTGTTTGCCTTGTGTCTTAGCTCATAAGATAACTTATCCAAATCAGCATTTCTCAACAAATCATAAAGTGCTTCTGCACCCATTTTTGCGATAAACTTGTTCGGATCAGTATCGTCTAGATACTGGTTATCGTTTGGAATTTTATCTAAAATATCAAGGTATTCTTCTTCTGTCAAGAAATCCAATACATTCAATTCTTCACCTTCTGCGCTTGTTCCCAATCCAGCTTGGATTACGACGTAACGTTCATAGTAAATTATGGTATCTAATTTCTTACTTGGAAGACCTAGTAAGTAACCGATTTTATTAGGTAGCGATTTGAAGTACCAGATATGAGCAACAGGCACAACAAGTGCAATGTGTCCCATTCTTTCTCTTCGAACTTTCTTCTCTGTAACTTCAACACCACAACGGTCACAAATAATACCCTTATAACGGATACGTTTATATTTGCCACAATGACATTCGTAATCTTTTACAGGACCGAAAATTCTTTCACAAAATAACCCGTCACGCTCTGGCTTATAGGTACGATAATTAATCGTCTCTGGCTTGAGCACTTCACCTCTTGACTGCTCCAGAATAAGCTCTGGAGAGGCAAGACTTATGGTAATTCTGTTGAATTCGCTGTTAACTTTATTTTCTTTTCTTAAAGCCATCTTTTATTCTAGTTTGAAACTGGATAATTCTTTAATTAATCTAAAGTGATATTTAAACACAAACCTCTCATCTCGTGCAATAACACGTTAAATGATTCCGGTATTCCCGGTGTTGGCATATTCTCACCTTTCACAATTTTCTCATAAGTCTTTGCCCTTCCGATAACATCATCAGACTTAACCGTAAGAATTTCCTGTAGAATGTTTGCTGCACCAAATGCCTCAAGTGCCCATACTTCCATCTCTCCAAAACGCTGTCCCCCGAATTGAGCTTTACCACCCAATGGCTGTTGCGTAATTAATGAGTATGGTCCTATTGAACGTGCATGCATTTTATCATCAACTAAGTGATGTAGTTTCAGCATGTAGATAACACCAACTGTTGCTGGTTGATCAAACTTCTCGCCTGTTCCTCCATCATACAATTGTGTTCTTCCCATTTCTGGAATTCCTGCTTTTTCAGAATACTCATGAATCTGCTGAAGAGTAGCCCCATCAAAAATTGGCGTTGCGAATTTCACACCCAATCTCAATCCAGCCCATCCTAATACAGTTTCATAAATCTGTCCAAGGTTCATTCTTGAAGGCACACCCAACGGATTTAATACAATATCCACCGGCGTTCCATCTTCCATAAATGGCATATCTTCTTGACGAACAATTTTGGCAACAATACCTTTGTTACCATGACGTCCAGCCATCTTATCACCAACCTTAAGTTTTCTCTTCTTAGCCAAGAAAACTTTTGCTAATTGAACGATTCCTGGAGGCAATTCATCACCGATAGAAATTTTAAATTTCGCACGCTTCATAATACCCACAAACTCGCTAGCCTTAACGTGGAAATTGTGTAATAACCTTTTTATCAAGTCATTTTTAGATTCGTCAGTAGTCCAACCTGAAGCACTGATATCACTATAATCAACTGTATTTAAAAGCTTAAGAGTGAATTTTGTTCCTTTAGGAATAATTTCCTCTTTGTAGTTATTCAAAACTCCTTGAGAAGTCTTACCGCTAACAATGCTGAATAGTTTGTCAACCAATGCAGACTTAAGAGTCTCCAATTCCTTATTGTAACTTCCTTCAACTTCCTCAAGCTGAGTTTTCTCTTCAGCCTTAGCTTTTCTATCTTTTATTTTTCTAGAGAATAATTTCTTCTCTACTACGACACCTTGAACAGAAGGAGATACTTTCAATGATGCATCTTTTACATCACCTGCTTTATCGCCGAAGATTGCTCGAAGTAATTTTTCCTCTGGAGTTGGATCTGTTTCTCCTTTAGGAGTAATCTTTCCAATAAGAATATCGCCCTCCTTTACATGAGTTCCAACTCTAACCAATCCGTTTTCGTCAAGGTTTCTTGTAGCTTCCTCACTTACGTTAGGAATATCAGCTGTCAATTCTTCAAGACCCAATTTTGTATCTCTTACTTCCAAAGAATACTCTTCAATGTGAACCGAAGTATAGATATCGTCTTTTACAACGTTTTCAGAAATAACAATTGCATCTTCAAAGTTGTAACCTTTCCAAGGCATGAAAGCTACCATTAGGTTACGACCCAATGCTAATTCACCATCTTGAGTTGCATAACCTTCAACCAATACTTGTCCTTTGTACACTCTCTCACCTGGCTTTACGATAGGCTTGTGATTTATACTAGTAGTTTGATTTGTTTTTGCAAATTTGATCAAGTTATATGATTCAACTCCATCACCAAATGAAACTAATTCATCTTCAGCAGTACGATCGTATTTAATAGTAATTTTTCTACCGTCAACATACTGAATTGTTCCTTCTGCTTCTGCAGCTAAAAGAACCCTAGAATCTTCCGCTACAGGTTGCTCAAGTCCAGTACCTACAATTGGAGACTCTGCACGCAATAAAGGTACAGCTTGTCTCTGCATGTTAGATCCCATCAATGCACGGTTTGCATCATCGTGTTCCAAGAATGGAATAAGAGAAGCCGCAATAGAAGCAATCTGATTTGGAGCTACGTCCATTAAAGTAATCTCATTAGGAGTTACTACAGGAAAGTCACCTTCATATCGAGCTTTAACTTTTTCCGATTGAAATTCTCCTTTATCTGTAATAACAGCATTAGCCTGAGCAATGGTGTGTCCATTTTCTTCTTCAGCAGCTAAATAAGTTACATTAGAGTTTAAATCAACGACACCATCAGTTACCGCACGGTAAGGAGTCTCAATAAATCCTAATTTGTTAACTTTGGCATAAACACACATTGAGGAAATCAAACCAATGTTTGGTCCTTCAGGTGTTTCAATTGTACACAATCTACCATAGTGAGTGTAATGTACATCACGCACTTCAAAACCAGCTCGCTCTCTAGAAAGACCACCAGGCCCTAGGGCTGACATTCTTCTTTTGTGAGTAACCTCAGACAGTGGATTCGTTTGATCCATGAACTGAGACAACTGGTTTGTTCCAAAAAATGAATTTATTACAGAAGAAAGTGTCTTAGCATTAATCAAGTCAATTGGAGTAAACACCTCGTTGTCTCGAACATTCATTCTTTCACGAATCGTTCTAGCCATACGCGCTAAACCAACACCAAATTGATTAAACAATTGTTCCCCAACTGTTCTAACTCTTCTATTTGATAAGTGATCAATATCATCAACATCAGTCTTGGCGTTGATTAATTTGATTAAATATTTTATGATTTCAATGATATCTTGTTTGGACAATATCTTAGTGTCCATATCAATATCAAGACCTAGTTTCTTGTTGATTCTGTAACGTCCAACTTCACCTAAATCATAACGCTTGTCAGAGAAAAATAACTTATCGATTATTCCACGAGCTGTTTCTTCATCTGGTGGTTCAGCGTTTCTAAGCACACGGTAAACATGCTCTACTGCTTCAATTTCAGAGTTTGAAGGATCTTTTTGCAGCGTATTATAAATAATTGTATAATCTGCTGCATTCGTATCTTCTTTATGAAGAAGGATAGTCTTTGAACCTGAGTCCATAATAATGTCAACGTGCTCATCCTCAAGAATGGTTTCACGATCAACAATTACTTCGTTTCTTTCGATTGATACAACTTCACCTGTATCCTCATCAACGAAATCTTCGAACCATGTTTTAAGGACACGAGCTGCAAGCTTGCGACCTTTTACTTTTTTAAGTTGGGTTTTATTTACTTTAACTTCATCAGCTAAATCAAAAATCTCAAGGATATCCTTGTCACTTTCGTAGCCAATTGCTCTTAGTAAAGTAGTAACAGGCAACTTTTTCTTTCTGTCAATGTATGCATACATTACAGAATTTATGTCAGTTGCAAATTCTATCCAAGAACCTTTAAATGGAATAACCCGAGCGGAGTACAATTTAGTTCCATTCGCGTGAAAGCTATGGCCAAAAAATACACCAGGAGAACGGTGTAATTGAGAAACTACAACACGTTCGGCACCATTAATAATAAAAGCACCCTTTGGAGACATGTAAGGAATAGTTCCCAAATACACATCTTGAACAATAGTTTCAAAATCCTCATGTTCCGGATCGGTACAATAAAGTTTCAGCTTTGCTTTAAGAGGAACACTGTATGTTAATCCTCTTTCTATAGTTTCTTGTATCGAGTAACGTGGAGGATCGATAAAGTAATCTAAGAATTCTAATACGAAGTTATTTCTAGCATCCGTAATAGGGAAATTCTCACTAAATACTTTAAAGAGACCTTCCTGCTCTCTGTTTTCAGGAGTAGTTTCAAGTTGAAAATAATCTTGAAATGACTTTATTTGAATATCCAGAAAATCTGGGTATTCCAATCGGTTCTTCGTGGTCCCGAAATTTATCCTTTTACTGTTTGTTTCCTGCTGAATCATGGAACTTAAAGGCAATTAATTAGACAAAAAAAATGAGTTACTACTATAAACACCAAAGGGTTTAGACCCGCATGGGGTCTAAACCTTTAGTATAAATTATTGTTGAAAGTTACTTAAGCTCAACCTCAGCCCCAACTTCTTCCAATTGAGCTTTAAGTGCTTCAGCTTCATCTTTAGGAACTCCTTCTTTAATTGCTTCAGGAGCACCGTCTACGAGCGCTTTAGCTTCTTTCAGCCCTTGACCAGTAAGTTCTTTAACCAACTTAACTACTTTAAGTTTGTTTGGACCACCAGCTTTTAAGATTACATCGAATTCAGTCTTTTCCTCAGCAGCTTCAGCGTCTCCGCCTCCACCTGCAGGTGCAGCAACTACTGCAGCAGCAGCAGGCTCAATACCGTATTCTTCTTTTAAGATTTCTGCAAGCTCGCTAACTTCTTTTACCGTTAGGTTAACTAGTTGCTCAGCAAATGCTTTTAAATCAGCCATTTTATTGAATTTTAATTGTGTACTTAATAAATTATTTAATCAAATTATTCAGATCGCTCTGAAAGAGTTTTAACGATTCCAGAAAGTGTGTTTCCACCTGAACTAAGAGCCGAGATAACGTTTTTGGCAGGAGATTGCAACAACATTATAACATCTGCAATAAGCTCATTTTTAGATTTGAGACTTGCTAATGTATCTAACTGCGCATCACCTATATAAACCGATTCTTCGACCCATGCACCTTTTAACGAAGGTAGTTCCCCTTTCTTTCTGAATTCCTTAATCAACTTTGCTGGAACATTGCCCATTTCAGCAGTCATTAACGCAGTATTTCCTTTCAATACCCCGAATAACTCTGAATAGTCACGTCCATCAACATTTTCCATTGCTCTTTTTAGAAGTGTATTCTTAACAACTTGAAGCTGAACTTCTTTAGTTGTACACATTCTTCTGAGCTTAGAAGTAGATTCTGCATTCATACCAGCAGTATCTGCAAGATATATAACGCCAGCACTAGTTAATCTTTCTGAGAGACCCTCTACGATTTGTGACTTTTCTTCTCTTGTCATAATTATTTTTTAAAGAGATTCACTCCCCGCCTACGCGGAGATTGTTTTTGGATCCACCGCTACACTTGGACTCATAGTGCTACTAATAAAAATGCTTTTCATATAAACACCTTTAGACGAAGCAGGCTTTAGTTTTACCAAGGTTTGCAACAATTCTTGAGCGTTCTCATCTAGCTTTTCTACATCAAATGATGCTTTACCGAATGAAGCGTGTATAATACCGTATTTATCAACTTTAAAATCGATTTTTCCGGCTTTCACTTCAGTTACAGCTTTTGCTATATCCATAGTAACAGTTCCCGTTTTTGGATTTGGCATAAGACCACGAGGGCCCAATATTCTACCCAAAGCACCAACCTTACCCATAACCGAAGGCATAGTGATAATGACATCAACGTCAGTCCATCCACCTTTGATTTTTTCAACGTACTCATCAAGACCAACAAAATCAGCTCCAGCTTCTTTCGCTTCTTCCTCCTTGTCAGGAGTACAAAGGACCAAAACTTTTGTGTCTTTACCAGTTCCATGAGGCAAGGTCACTGTACCTCTTACCATTTGATTTGCCTTTCGAGGATCAACCCCCAAACGCACAGCGATATCCACAGTAGCATCGAATTTAGTTAATGAAACCTCTTTAATGGTGCTTACAGCATCTTTTACAGAGTATAGTTTTTCACTATCTACTTTCGCAATTGCTTCTTTCTTCTTTTTTGTTAATGTAGCCATTACTTGTTTTATTTAAGACTAATTACTTCTTTACAGTCACACCCATGCTTCGTGCAGTTCCTGCCACCATTTTCATAGCAGACTCAACTGTGAAACAGTTTAAATCAGGCATTTTGTCTTCGGCAATTCTCCTAACGTCATCCAATTTAATTGCAGCAACTTTCTTTCTATTTGGTTCAGGTGAACCAGACTTCAATTTTAAAGTTTCCTTAATTTGAACAGCAATAGGAGGAGTTTTAATAACAAATTCAAAAGATTTGTCAGAATAAACGGTAATGATAACTGGAAGCACTTTACCGGCTTTATCCTGAGTCCGTCCATTGAACTGTTTACAGAACTCCATAATATTCACACCTTTAGCACCTAATGCAGGCCCTACTGGTGGTGAAGGGTTTGCAGCTCCGCCCTTAATCTGTAACTTGATCAGGCCACTTACTTCTTTCGCCATGTTTTTAAAATTTACCTATTCAGTTCTTACGAACTATTTATAATTATCGCTTGGAAGCAGACATTACTCTTTTTCGACTTGCATATAGCTTAATTCAAGTGGAGTTTTTCTTCCGAAAATCTTCACCATTACTTTAAGCTTTTTCTTCTCTTCGTTAATCTCTTCGATTGTACCCGAGAATGAATTGAACGGCCCATCTATTACTTTCACTGTTTCACCAATGATAAATGGTATGTTCATTTCTTGATCGCTTTCTGCAAGCTCGTCAACTTTTCCTAAAATTCTATTTACTTCAGTTTGTCTTAATGGCATTGGCTCTCCGCCTTTTTCTCCACCAAGAAAACCGATAACATTCGGTACGTTTTTAATAACGTGAGGAACCTCTCCTAAAAGACATGCCTCAATAAGAACATAACCAGGGAAAAAGTTCCTTTCCTTGGAGACCTTTTTACCGTTTCTAATCTGAAAAACTTTTTCGGTAGGGATTAAAATTTGAGCTACATAGTCCGTCATTTTCATACGATCTACTTCCATCTCAATATATTCCTTAACCTTTTTTTCTTTTCCGCTGATTGCGCGAACAACGTACCAACGTTTTTTAATTTCTTGTGCCATGCAAAGACCTGTAATTTAGTTAAAAATTTTGGTATAAATCAAATCCATCAATTGACCAAAACCTAGATCCATTATATAGATCACAACAGCGAATATGAACGTCGCAAAAAGAACCACAACAGCACTATTCTGTAGGTTCTTCCACGTTGGCCAACTTACCTTATGAACCATCTCGTCATAAGTCTCTTTCATATATGCCTTTACATCTGCCATTTCTTTACCTCTTTTACTTGCACGGGTGGTAGGGATCGAACCTACGACCTTTGGTTTTGGAGACCACTGCTCTACCAGCTGAGCCACACCCGTAGATAAGCGTTAACCGATAATTTCATCCTAGAACTCCACTGTTCTAACCTTCAAAATCTGAAGGCGCAACACCCACATTAATTAAACAAATGAAAGGTATCCCGAAAAATCGGGACACCTTTCTCTGTATTCTATATCTATAAAGAACGAATTATTATTCAATAATATCAGTAACTTGACCTGCACCAACCGTTCTACCACCTTCACGAATTGCGAATTTCAATCCTTTATTAACAGCTACTGCTGCGATAAGATTTACTTCAATAGTAAGGTTATCTCCAGGAAGCACCATTTCACGATCCTTAGGAAGAACTATCTCTCCAGTAACATCTGTTGTTCTCAGGTAAAACTGAGGACGATAGTTGTTATGAAATGGAGTATGTCGTCCACCTTCTTCTTTTTTCAAAACATAAATCTCAGCTTTGAATTTAGTATGAGGAGTAACTGACCCTGGCTTAACGATAACCATTCCACGCTTAATAGCTTCTTTTTCGATACCTCTTAAAAGAAGACCAACGTTGTCTCCAGCTTCGCCTCTATCCAAAATCTTACGGAACATTTCAACACCAGTAACAACTGATTTTAATTTTTCTGCTCCGAAACCAATAATATCAACTTCTTCTCCAGAGTTAATAATCCCAGTCTCAATTCTACCCGTAGCTACTGTTCCACGACCAGTAATAGAGAAAACATCCTCAACTGGCATTAGAAAATCTTTATCCACTTCACGTGGTGGTTGCTCGATCCAAGTATCAACAGCATCCATTAGTTCCATGACCTTTTCTTGCCACTCTTCTTTACCTTCTAAAGCACCCAAAGCAGAACCTTGAATGATTGGAGTATTGTCTCCATCATAATCATAAAAATCAAGTAATTCTCTGATTTCCATTTCAACTAACTCAAGTAGTTCGTCGTCATCAACCATATCCACTTTATTCATGAATACAACTAATCTTGGAACACCTACCTGACGAGCTAAAAGAATGTGCTCACGAGTCTGAGGCATAGGGCCATCAGTAGAAGCAACAACTAAAATAGCACCGTCCATTTGAGCAGCACCAGTAACCATATTCTTAACGTAATCCGCGTGACCTGGACAATCTACGTGAGCGTAATGTCTGTTTTCAGTCTGGTATTCAACATGCGAAGTGTTAATAGTAATACCTCTTTCTTTCTCTTCAGGAGCATTATCAATTGATGCGAAATCCCGAACTTCTGACAATCCTTTGTCAGCTAGTGTTTTAGTGATCGCTGCCGTCAACGTAGTTTTACCATGATCAACGTGACCAATAGTACCAACATTTAAATGCGGTTTCGAACGATCGAATTTTTCCTTAGCCATAGCTATTTAAATTTACGAGTTGTTATTTGAGTTCAATAATATATATACTACAATCTTTATTCTAAACCAGAGCCAATGACGAGAATTGAACTCGTGACCTCTTCATTACCAATGAAGCGCTCTACCCCTGAGCTACACCGGCTAAAAAAGAGCGGAAGACGAGATTCGAACTCGCGACCCTCAGCTTGGAAGGCTGATGCTCTACCAACTGAGCTACTTCCGCTTTTAATTATCCACTGACCCAACAGAGGATTTTTGGTGGGGAGAGAAGGATTCGAACCTTCGAAGCTTTCGCAACAGATTTACAGTCTGCCCCATTTGGCCGCTCTGGAACCTCCCCATCAAGGAGCCGGTGGAGGGATTCGAACCCCCGACATGCTGATTACAAATCAGCTGCTCTGGCCAACTGAGCTACACCGGCAATATTCTTAAAAAAAAAGAACAATTCCCCCACAGCTTTGAAGGCCGTAAAAGGGTCTGCAAATGTAAAAAAGAAAAACGTTCAACAGTGAACGTTTTTAAAAAAAATTTAAATGAATATTTTGGTTGCTCCTGATTGGGTTATTGGACGTCTTTTTAACGTAAAAAAGAGACTATACCTGTCTCTTTTTTTCCTTGTATTTCTTTACCTGCCTTCTTAATGCTTCAATTGCATGGTCAGTTGCCTCTTCAAAAGACCTGCATTGTTTCTTCACAAATAAATCTCCTCCAGGTACTAATAATTTGATTTCAGTGATTTTGTTTTCGTTATTATCGGCATTATCCAATTTCAAAAACACTTCTCCTTCGATAATGTTATCAAAATATTGATCTAACTTATCTAATCGTTTACCTATAAAGGATTCCAATTTTTCATCAGCATCGAAATGGATAGAATGAATCTTTACTTTCATGTTTGCTCCTTAATTTTATGCTCTGGGATGAGCTTGTTTATAAATGTTTTTTAATTTCTCAAATGTGTTGTGGGTGTAGATTTGAGTTGCACTCAAATTCGCATGACCTAAAAGCTCCTTGACAGCATTTAGATCTGCACCATTATTCAATACATGTGTTGCGAAAGTATGTCTAAGAACATGAGGACTTTTCTTGTCCATTGTTGTTACATTGGACAAGGTAGAGTTTATTGATCGGTAAATCAACTTTGGATATGCTTTTTTTCCCGAATTTGTAATTATTATAAAGTCAGAATTCAGTCCAAGATCAGATTTCAAATTTTGAAATTCTATTATTAGCGCTATCAAATTATCCGAAACAGGAATCAAGCGCTCTTTATTCCTCTTACCTAAAACTCTCAACTGATTTTGAGCAACATCAATATCGGTATGTTTTAAGCCTAATAATTCAGCCTGCCTCATACCAGTGGCATAAAGTATCTCGAAAATCAGAAAATCCCTTGATTGCACAAAAGTGTTTTCGTTTTCTTTAACTAAAATATTAAGATTATTAATAGCCTTCTCTTCAACAAACGAGGGAAGGCGCTTGCTCATTTTTGGCCCCACAATATGCTTGCAAGGATTCTTATCTAGATTCCCATCCTTAATCTCAAATTTATAAAAGCCTCTGAGGGATGATAGTTTTCGATTAACAGATCTTGAGACTATATTCGCTTCTATTAAGGAAGCCATCCAGCTCCTAAGCATTTGTGGAGTCGCTGTAATTAGTTCCGGTTGATCAAATTCGTCTTCTAAAAAACTTTGGAAAGATTCTATATCTGCTTTATACGCAGTTATGGTATGAGGCGAGGTTCTTTTCTCGCTTTCTAAATATTGAAGATATTTACTAAGTGCCATAAAACAAAACAGGTCATAAATTTAAAAAATCTATGACCTGTAAGTCTTGTATATGTTGTTAAAAGTATTTCTACTCTTCAGCAAGTCTCTTTTGTTCCAAATAAATAGCTTTTAATAGCTTCTCTCTATTTCGTACAGAAGGTTTAGTGAATTTTTGACGATCACGTAATTCTCTCATTGTGCCCGTACGCTCGAATTTCTTCTTGTACTTTTTTACCGCACGATCAATGTTTTCACCTTCTTTTATTGGAATAATCAGCATAATTAACTCTCTTTTTTAAATCTAGATTGCAAAAGTAATATTACTTTCTACTTGTGCAACAATTTTATTTTAATATTTCTCTAGCAATTACTAGTTTCTGAATTTCACTAGTTCCCTCACCTATAGTGCATAATTTACTGTCTCTATAGAATTTTTCAACAGGAAAATCTTTTGTATATCCATAGCCACCAAAAATCTGAACTGCTTCAGTGCTTACACGGACGCATACTTCAGAAGCAAAATACTTAGCATAAGCTGACTCTTTTGTCATTTTCTTACCCTTATTCTTCATATCTCCTGCCTGTAAAATAAGAAGCTCTGAAGCCTCAATTTCGGTAGCCATATCGGCTAACTTGAATCCAATAGCTTGAAATTCAGAAATTGGCTTACCGAATTGTTCTCTTTCTTTGGAATATTTTACTGAAGCTTCAAAAGCTCCTTTTGCAATACCTAATGAAAGGGCAGCAATAGAAATTCTACCACCATCTAAAACTTTCATTGCTTGCACGAAGCCATCACCAATTTCGCCTAAAACATTTTCTTTAGGAATCTTACAATCCTGAAAAATCATTTCTGTTGTTTCAGAAGCTCTCATTCCTAATTTACGCTCTTTTTTACCTGCCGAAAAGCCCTCAGTTTCACGTTCTACAACAAAAGCTGTCATACCATGTGAATCTCCTTTTTCACCAGTACGTGCAATTACGACGGCAACATGTCCAGACTTTCCATGTGTAATAAAATTCTTAGATCCGTTCAGTAGGAAGTGATCGCCTTTATCAACAGCAACGGTATTCATTCCTCCAGCATCGGAACCCGTATTCTGTTCAGTAAGCCCCCAGGCTCCAAGCCATTCTCCAGTAGCCAACTTCGGTAAATATTTTCTCTTCTGTTCCTCATTACCAAAGTACATAATATGCCCTGTGCACAAGGAATTATGAGCAGCTACACTTAAACCAATAGAACCACAGACTTTTGCTATTTCAGAGACTACAGTTATATACTCCATATAGCCAAATCCACTTCCACCATACTCAGCCGGAACTAAAACGCCCATTAGACCTAAATCACCTAATTTATGAAATAAGTCTACTGGAAATTCTTCTGCCTCATCCCACTTCATAATGTTTGGGCGTATTTCCTTTTCTGCAAAATCACGAACCATGTCGCGAATCATTGTTTGGTTTTCTGTTGTTGTAAAATTCATATTACTGCGATTAATAAGTTGTTATGCTATATATTTTTTTTGAATAATCATTCAAAATTGCTCTTCCTTTAAGGGCCTCTAGTTCTACTAAAAATGCAAACCCAGCAATGTTACCTCCTGATTGTCTTACCAACTCTGCGGCAGCCATTGCGGTTCCACCTGTGGCCAATAAATCGTCATGCACCAATACATTACTTCCAGGCTTTATTGCATCAATGTGCATTTCAATTTCAGCAGAACCATATTCCAAATCGTACTTATAAGATATAGTTTTATGAGGTAATTTACCCTTCTTTCTTACGGTAACAAATGGGATATTGAAGAGTTGAGCGATTAACATTCCAAATAAAAAACCTCTGGATTCAACTCCAACTACTGCATCAATCTTTATGTCAGTAAATTTATCATAAATATCCTGAGTTATTTTCTTACAAAGATCCGCATCCATTAATACTGGAGTAATATCCTTAAAATTAATTCCTGCTTTGGGAAAATCAGGAATAGTACGTATTGCTTTATCTAATTCTTCAGAAATCATTTAGTCAAATATTAGGTAATGCCCAACTTTATCAATGTAGTAGTCAGGCAAAGGACCTGTTTTTTTTAGATCCTGCAAATAAATGAATTTTCCATGTTCGTTTCGATAATCGAACAAAAGTTTAGTCTCATAATAATCAAAATAAGGATGAGCAAGCAATTCTTTGAATTCGCAGTTATTAATTCTGATCTTTTCTACCTGATTTCCGTCAGTAAAAACACATTTTATTATAACATCCATTCTCTCTTTCGGAATTTTTTTGATCTCATACAGTTGTTTCTTGTCGAAATAACCACCTAAAGCATTTCGGTATTGGATGATTTTTGCTGCGTAATATGGTCCAACTCCTCTAATTTGGATTAACTCTGCAGTATCGGCAGCATTCAATTCAATCATTTTAGTGTCAAAAATCTTTGGCGCTTTCTTTTTACTGAGAAGCTCTAAATACTTAGGATCTATCTGAATATAAAAAGCATATTTCTTATGATCACTTTCATTATATAGATAAAGTTTCAAAAGATCAGTGGATCTTTCAAAGTATTCAATTTTCTCTCTATACTTTATCAAACTAGACGCTTGTTTAGAATGAAAGCCCAGAAGAAGCAGACTATCATAAGAAATTTTGTTTGGATCAAAAACAAATAAACTTGTTCGTGATTCTTTTTTTACTCTTTTAGAAGTTTTCCAATTTGGGGCAACAAATGCTGCACTATCTAGCATATCTTGAGTTTCTATAGATAGATATGGTTTAATCTTTGAAAATTTAAAACTATCAATTATGTAGATTTTTTGAATGTGGTTAATATCCTTGAACTTACCGCCGATCGCTGAACGATAGTTCAAAATTGATTTTACTTGTTTCTCTGAAAATCCAAGCTGCATCCAGCCTATTTTGCCTGCAGTGTTTGGGTCAATAGTTTTCGGTTTAACGTTCGATTGTCCAGGAACTGATTTACTAGAAACCTCGACTGACTCAGAAATTAAACTATCTAATTGGTTCGTATTAATACTTGGAGCTTCCACCCAATGATCCATAGAATAATGAAAGATCAGAACAAGTACTATCAAACAAGAAAAAAATAAAACTCCTTTTCTTTCCTGCTTGAAAGTATCAAAAAGTTCAAGTATGTGGTCGGTTAAATTGAATTGTTTTTTGGCCAAGTCTAATCGAAGCGTTTTATTTCCCCTGTTTTAAGCCTTTTTAGATAGCTCGCTAAATCATCTTTTACTTCAGATGAAAGCATAATTAAACCCAAAATATTTGGAAATGCCATCGCAAAAATCATCGCATCTCCAAAATCAAAAACAGCACCTAAACTCATGCTTGATCCAATTATTATGAAAATACAGAAAATGAATTTATATAAATTTTTAGAAAACGGGTTTTCTCCGAACAAATACGTCCAAGCCTTCAACCCATAGTAGGACCAAGAGATCATAGTAGATAAAGCAAATAATATAACTGCAACAGAGAGTACTATAGGGAACCAACTGAATACAGACCCAAAAGCGTTCGATGTCAACTGAATTCCGGCATTTGATGAGGCACTTGGATCGTAACTTCCAGTAACGATTATCACCAAAGCTGTCATAGTACAAACAACTACAGTATCAATAAATGGCTCTAATAGCGCAACGATTCCTTCACTCACAGGCTCATCTGTTCGTGCCGCGGAATGTGCAATTGAAGCGGAACCTATTCCAGCTTCATTTGAAAACGCCGCTCTTTTAAAACCTTGAATCAGTACACCAATAAATCCACCAAAAATTGCAGGTGAATCAAACGCACCACTAATTATTTCATTAAAAGCACCAGGTATCGCAGGAATATTGAAAAGAATAACACAAATCGCAGCCAACAAATAAACACCAACCATAAATGGAACTATTTTATCAGTGACCTTGGCGATACTCTTAATACCACCAATAATTATAAGACCAACAACTACAGCCATTACAAGACCAAAAATCCATGATTGTCCATAAAGAAAACTTTCTTCTCCACCAGTGACCGAAATGAATTGTTGGGTAGCTTGATTAATTTGGACCATATTTCCACCACCAAATGAGCCCCCTATACAAGCTATTGCAAATAGAACTGCCAATACTTTACCCAATCCAGCAAATCTAGTTTTTGCTATACCTGCACTCAGATAATACATAGGTCCGCCACTTACGCTACCATCGGGGTTTTGAATTCTATACTTTACACCAAGGGTACATTCTAAAAATTTAGAAGACATACCAAACAATCCTGCGATAATCATCCAAAATGTTGCTCCTGGCCCACCAATAGATATCGCCATAGCGACGCCAGCGATATTACCAACACCTACAGTTCCAGAAAGGGCTGCAGTAAGAGCTTGAAAATGCGAAACTTCTCCTGGATCATTTGGATCATCATACTTTCCTCGAACTACATCAATAGCATGCTTAAATCCACGTATATTGATAAACTTAAAATAACCCGTGAACAACACTGCTCCGAACAAAAGCCAGATTAATACAAAAGGAATCTTAATCTCAGAGGTTATAGGAATAGTAAAGAAGATGACGACGTTTAATGCATCTGTAATTGGCTGAAAATTTTCGTTAATCAACTGATCCAAACTCTTAGAATTTGAATCTTGTGCAAATCCTGAAAAGGCAATTAGGTTAAGCAGAAAAGAAGCTATTATAAAGCGTAACTTACTCTTTAAAATCATCAACTATAAATTTTAGGTGTGAAATCCAAATATATATGAAAATGCTAAAGAAGCAAGAGTGAATTTGATTGATACATGAAGACTGAGTAGAATTTGGAATCTATATCATGAAAATAAAAGTAAATACCCTGTATGAAAGAGACCAGAACGAATTTTGATCGGATAATCTTGGCATCTTCTTTTTTTACCGAGAACAAAAATTTTATCTCATTTTTCAATTTCTTTATCGTTACTTGGATTTAAAGTATAGCCTCTAACCTGACTCTTTTCCACTCCAATTATCCTTAATAGACTTGAGTATTTGCTTTCAAGGTCAGGAACTAAAATTACACTTTCATTAGCTCTTTCTAATCTAAGCTCTATCAAATTGACACTGTCCCCGCTAAATAATAAAAGTTTATCCAAAAATTCATTTACACTAGAGCAGCAATTTGTGCTGCTAAATGATTATCTCATAACCAATCAGACAATAATGACATTATTTGCTCCTACAATCCTTAATTAACCTTTGTTTTAGTTTTAGCGGCCTGGCTTATTATGGAGAAATTGGAATTTATTTGGTGTGCCGTTAGCACCACAAAACATTATCGGCATAGCTTGGAAAGGCAAATATTATAGTTTGCTTCAGAAATGCCTGTTAGGATTATTCTAGAGAGAGAACCTTTTGAATTAGGAAATGCTCTAGCTAAACATGATCTATAGATCCCAAACAGAGTGCTTATTACTTCTGAAAAAAGATCGATTCTCTAGAAAAAAAGCAAATATTAAATACAAGATTAAAGGAGACCCAAGTGTGATAAATGAAAGATAAATGAAATACTTTCGAATAATGCTGGTTCTGATTCCCAGTTTATTTCCTAAGTATTCGCAAACGCCGAATGCTTGTTTTTCAAAAAATGCTTGAATTCTTTCTATCACTTTTTTAATATTTGACTACCTATACTACAAAATAAGCATTTTTTTTCCGAACAGTAGTTGTTTTTAAGCTCAATCAATGACTGAGTTCTTCCTGCTGATTTTACTTTAATCCCAATTGATTTCCAATTTGTAACAATCACATTTTCCTCTGGCCTTATTGATTCAAAAAGCTCTGTGCTCTTATTCATCAAGTTTTCATCTTTTATCCACTTTGCATAAAAAAACTGAAAAGGAAGAATGCTATTAATTAAAATTCCATCAACAGATTTTTCACCCATAGGACGTATTCCATTTACCTTAGGATTTTCAATTCTATCATGACTTTTCCAATAACCGCTAGAATCCGCCTTTAGTCCTTCTTGCGTTTCAACTAAAATTTGATTGCCGATAAGTTCAAGCAATGGCCTGCCTAAAGAAACTAAAAAATTAATTAGCTGAACAACTCTCACAAAAGGTTGATTTGCAGGCCGAACACCTCCTCTAATCCAAAATTTACTTTCCATTACCTCAATACCATACTTTGATTTATGGTACGTAAAAAGCTTAATAAGCTTTTGTATATAAAAATGATTTGAAGACTCCGGTAAAAACCCTGCAGTACCAAGAAACAGTGCTTCGATACTTTCAGCACCTTGATCGTATTCTTTTTGAAGTGCCTTAAAGCCAATTCTATTGGCCAAAATGCTAAAACCTTCAGCATTTTTTTTAAATCCAAATCCTCTGCATAGTACTTCGAAGAAAGTTTGATTCCAATCAAAACCACTTTTCTCAAAAATGGATTGGACAAATTCAGTTTTTCTCTCAATACGCTCAATCAATAATCTATCTAGCCAAGAGTTTACAATAAAATCGTCGACAGTCTTTATCTCATCCTGACAAGGAATCCATTTTCGATTAGTCATTAAACTCTGGTAATGGTCAATTAATTTTAGTGATAGCCTACCTTTCAATTCAAGAGTAGGAATTTTTTGAAATGTAAGTTCTTCAATTTCCTTATCTTCAGAATAAACAACATGAAGAATTATATTTTTATACTTTGGATTATCTGAATGGTTGTGTTTTAACCAATCACTTGAGTTGATGTGAATTTCAACATTACCAACCCATTCCTCATTTCCAATTTTGACTCTAGCGTTTAAAAAATCTGGGCCATCTGAATTATTCTCCAAACCCGGATGGATTATGCTAATTGATATTCCTGATAAGGTTTGTAATTGATGATTATCAATCAGTTTGAACTTCCAAATATAATGTAGGAGCTCTTCTTTCACCGTTTAGATGATTTTATGCTGCTCTAAGTACACTTGCATCTGCATTTGGAGCTTCTGAGCTTCTTTACCTGCTATTGATGCAAAATCATGCCCTTTAGAAGCGTAAATTATCCCTCGAGAAGAATTCACTAGTAAACCACAATCGTTATTCATACCAAATTCGACTACTTCTTCTAAGCTACCGCCCTGACTTCCGACTCCAGGAACCAAAAAGAAGTGATTTGGGGCTTGTTTACGAACCGCC
>Ga0075118_10000540_pt1 | contig 33571 bp, 24 predicted proteins | sample AntAceMetag02UKE_FD_69794 | JGI IMG/M metagenome (GOLD analysis project Ga0075118, IMG submission 69794) | Saline lake microbial communities from Ace Lake, Antarctica - Antarctic Ace Lake Metagenome 02UKE | ecosystem: Environmental > Aquatic > Non-marine Saline and Alkaline > Saline | place...
GCTAATAGAACTTTAGATTCCCTTCTGCAAGGGAATGACGGGTAGTTTTATTTGAACTAAGAATAAAACGTATGACAATACCCCCAATTAATAACGTCATTCCCACGTAGGTGGGAATCTAGACACCGCTATGAAAGAATTTCGTTAATTAATTCGACTTTAGATTCCCTTCTGCAAGGGAATGACGAGTAGTATTATTGGTACTGCTAGAATTATTACGTGCAACAGCTTCTATTATATACGTCATTCCCACGCAGGTAGGAATCTACAAGCGATCTTGATAAACCTGTTCATTTAAAGACTTAAATTCCGGATTCGACTTTCTTATCAAATTTAACTTCCATTCTCGATTCCATTTTTTTAGAACTTTTTCTCTAGCTATAGCTTCTTCAATATTTTGAAACCCTTCGAAATAAATCAGGTACTTACATTTATATTTAGTAGTGAATTCAGAGCCTTTTCCAGATTCGTGGTCAAAAATGCGTTCGCTCAAGTTTGCTGTAACACCAATGTATAGGGTCGTTCTTTCATAGTTTGATACGATATAAATATACCCACCTCTTTCCATTGGTTTATGTTGTGTGTAAAACACAAATAAAAGTAGTTAATTCGACTTTAGATTCCCTTCTGCAAGGGAATGACGGGTAGTTTTATTTGAGCTAGGAATAGAACATATGGCAATACCTCCAATTAATAACGTCATTCCCACGCAGGTGGGAATCTGAATAACGCGTTGTAACATATTCGTTAGTTAACTGAACTTTAGATTCCCTTCTGCAAGGGAATGACGAGTAGTTTTGACTATTGCAATTAATATTACTAGACGTACAAGCTCCAATTACATACGTCATTCCGTAAGATTAGTTGAACAAATTTTGGCACAAAATCGTTGAGAAACTTCTGTACGGAATCTCCGACTCCCTACTTTGTTAATACGCAGTAGGCGAATAAGTTTTCGTTAATCAATATGATTGTAGATTCCCACCTTCGTGGGAATGACGAGTAGCAACGAGTGACGGGTAGTTTTGAATGACGAGCAGTGTTGTTCTTTACTGTTGCAAAACCATTTTCTGCCTAGTAATTTCGCCTGCTTTATCCACCACCTCCACAAAAAACAATCCCGACAATTGACGTTCTAAATCAACCTCCAGTTCATTAGATGCCGAATCTGCTATTCGTTGCTCAAAAACCAGTTTACCTTGTACATCAAACACTCGAACCGCAATTAAACCAGCAGGATTTGCAACTAGAAACCTACCCTTATTTGGATTAGGCGATAAAACCAGTTGGTTTTTAGTAGATGATTCTTCCAGGCCAACTTGGGTGTAATCGCAGGCAACACTTTTATCGTGTCGATACAATCCAATACTATCATCTTCATAACACCGTAAATCTGGAATTCCATCATGACCAATATGTGTTGACGGCCAGGGAAAAATAAATGCTGTACATCCAATATTTTCATAAATACTGTAATAGTAAGGTTTATGCGTATTCAAATCACTAGCATCTCCTTCAATTATGCGCATTACTTGGACTTGAATATTACGATTGTTTATCATTTTTACGTAAACGGAATCAACTAGGAAATAAACATCAGATTTGAAATTACCATTATAATCATCAAAACTAGACGTCCAATCATCACCTTTTTTAGCCGAAAAATCATAAAGCACTTGAAACTCATTTTTACTAATTGACCAAAAAAGGACTTTGTTACTATCATTACAAATCATGTTTTTATAAGGTAAGAATCCATCAGCTAAATGACCTCTGCGTTTTAAAATTGCACATGATTTACCTTCGAAAATAGTATCTTTTTCAGCTGTTAATGTAAGGAGTCTATTTGTTTTGCTACTTGAATCCCATGTTCTATAATGCCAAATTGCACCATCATCTCCAAACTGCTGAGCAAAACTTCCAAAGCCTAATAAAATAGCCACAACCAATAGTAAAAACTTACTCATTCACAATTATTTTATGGGTGTATTGTTGCCCTTTTTCATTGCTAAGTATAAGTTGCAAAGACCCAGAAATACCTCTTGGAAGCTTTACATTTATTTCGTCAGCTCCCTTTCTTTTTTCTTTAAACACCTCTTTACCCATTATATCAAAAACTAGTATTTCTATGTAGCCGTTACTGTTTGTAAAGTTTTTCAATCCTGAAACCGTAAACGAACCTTTGTTTGGGTTTGGGAAGGTTGTAAGTAGTATTGATTCTTTTTCTTTTTCTAAAACAGACACTAAATCCCCATACACCAATGTTTTTGCACAATCGTTGTTTATGCAACCGTTGCTGTCTACTTTTACCAACCAAACATCTTGAAACCGACTACCATCAGGCGTTACATCGCCAACCATCATAACACCACCATCTTCGGTTGCCACCATATCCCACAAGTAGTTTATACCTTCTATATCCTCATATGCATACTTGTGCATCCAAATGGTATCGCCTTCAGCGGTTAATTTGGTAAGCGTGTAATGAATACCTTCTTGGGGTTTTCTGCGTCCTATAGCTATTAGGTCTCCTTTTTTTGTTTCTATTATTTTACGGTAGTAGTTATCTTCACCAATTTCGTCGTGTATTTTTTTCCATATTACTATTCCACTTGTATCAATTTTGAACAGCTGTTTTCTATTTGTGTACAGCGTTGAGGAGTGTTTAGATAATAAGGTATCTGTACCAAATACAATATTTTGATCATTTAGTACCGTCAAATTTGCGCCATTACCAATTCCAGATTTGTAACTTTTACTCCATATTGGATTCAAGTTAGAGTCCATTTCAGTTACAAAAGCGTCTGCATCAATCCCATTACCACTGTAACCACCACCATAGTATTTACCATTGGGGTGTTTGACAATAGAATAAATTGCCGTATTGCCCGAATGTAGGTTAGTGTGCTTCGAAATTTCATTTCCGTTTTTGTCTACTCTAATAATTAGCGGATTATGATTGGATGCAGTAAATGTTTCATCACCAACCAAAAAAAGACCCGAATCAGGGGTTTCGATTAATGTACAAGCAGATACATGTTTATTAGAATCCAAAAACTGTTTAGTCCATAGCGTATCCCCTAAATCATTAAATAGGGTTAACGCTGTCCAAGTGGTAAAGTCTTTTTTTATGGTATCGTATTGTTGAAGGGTTCCATAGTACGCAATGTTATTGTTTCGAAGTAACAGACTTCGACCGTAACGAACAATTGCATTTTCTCCGTAACAGATGGAATTTTTTTTTAATACAAATCCTTCACTATCCAGCGCCATTGTTCCCAAACAATAGGTTTTTAACGATTGATCTTTATCGCCATAAGTAGCCAAAAAACCTTTACTAGTTTTTACGACCGTAGTGCCGAATTCCGAAGCCCCTTGTAACCCTTCTACTTTAGAAAAGGTTATTTGCGCCTCCGCTGCTATATTAAATATACCAATAAGGAAAATAGAAATTATCAGCCTAATCATTTAAGATCAATTTAGTTACAAATTGCTGTCCGTTGGAGTTTACCACTTTTAAATGATAGACACCATGTAAATCTGCAGGTAAAAGAACCTCTACCTCATTTGCACTTTCAAGGGGTTGCTCTACTACCATTTTCCCCATAGTGTCAAACAAATACAGGTGCAATAAGTCCGTTTTGGAATTAAGCAAGGCATTTAAACCCTCCAACATAAATTGTCCTTTATTTGGATTGGGATATACTGTTATTAAACTTTCGGTAATTTCTTCAATGCTGTTTTCTTCATTTAGCGCACTTCTACTCCATGTTATACCATCGTAAGTAAATGTTGTCGAATATTGTTTACCCGTTAACTCCAACATTAATCCGCGAGCTAGAGCATACCCTTTTTTGGTCGTGTCTTTTGCAATAGTATCAATTAGCACAGTATCGGGCAAGAGCGCGAAAATATCGGTATCGTTAGAAAAAGCATCGTGCATTTTTTGAAGCAACGTAACCGTATTTTCATAATGATTTTCGGTACTCAAGTCGGTTATCACCTGCTGCGCCGTTGCATATTCTTCTTTTTGCCAATATATATTCACCATTTGTTCTTTTGCCCAATTGCTGTTCCAGTCTAACAAATATACCAACATAGAATCTTGAGGTTGGTTTATAGTATCTAAAGTAGTATCGTAGAGAAACAGGCTCATCATTTCATTTAAGGCCAATTCGGCCTGTTGTCCATGAAACCGAATTTCGTTTTCTAACTCATCGCGTACAGACAAACCATTTTGTAAGTTTTGCAACTCTATAATTTCGTTAGCGCTAAGTTGTCCCGATAAATTGGGCAATTCTGCAGCAAGTGTGAGGCTTAAAGGAGAATACTCAATCAACACTTTTTTTAAGTCTATACCACTTAAACCTATGGGGTGGTTCATACAATAATCCAATACTTCGTCCGAAATTAATGGAGATGTATATTTTAAAAAGACATTAACCGAGTCTCCGTTTCCAATTATAGAATCTATAGCCGCTAATAAATAAAGTGTACTTCCTCCGTCTAATACATTATCATAGCCGGTTTTAGAATTGTTAAACCCGTCTTTATGTTGATGGTATGCCGAAGCTACTGTTTGTTTGGAAGTTGCAAAAACTACTTTAGAACCTGCAAAAACGTTAGCTAAAGGGCAGGAATATGTTTGTGAGAATGAAGTTAAGCACTCATCAGCAAACACATTTGTACTGTTATAACAATCGGGTGTGTATGGGCCGCTGCTTGCTTCAAAATGATGGGCGTAGGTAATTTTATTTTTTAATGCTGGATAGACTTCTATATCTGAATTAGTAAGAGAACATGTATGACTGAGTGCGTTACCAGATGGGTATTCTGTTGCATTTTGCAACTGATCCTTACAAGCTCCTTGCACCTTATCGATCTCTCCCTCTCCAACATACATATCGATTAGGTCAATTTTATTGGGTTCGAATACGTTACATTTATAAGTAAGGCCTTGATTGGAGTATGGTGTACTGCCCGATGAAAAAATACCAAAATCAGTATCTTTAAAATAGTTTTTATACAATTGGTTGGATGCAGCACTTAGGTTTCTGGTAGCAATACCAATTCTCCAATTAGAATTGGTTGTAGTTGTAGAATATGAGTTTTCGGTGTGTTTAAAACCAACGGTAGCCTCGATAGTTGAGCCTACTAAGTAATCAACGAAATCATTGTCAACTATCAAACTGTTATCAGCCCTCAAAGAGTATGTACCCGTATTGCAACCATCGAATTTATTGTTTTCAACTCGCATTGCTAATGATTGATAGGTGTTAACCAAACGCACACCTTCGTTAAGGTCATTAAACTCATTACCAGTAATATTTGCTGAACTGTTAATAGCAATAAGTCCGGCATTTCGTGCGTTTGAGTTACTAAATGTATTGTAGAAATTGCAATTTATAATATCAACCCCATTAGTGGCATGTAAAAAAACTTGGTGTTCAGGCAGCTTACTCGTACTAGGATAAGCCCATGTGGTATGGAAATCAGTATTGATTATATAACTAGCATCTTTTACTTTGTTAAAAGTCCCTGGTACTATTCCTTCAAATGTTTCCATGTAAACCCCATACTGATTATTCACTAAATCCGAATTTTCAACCCTAACAATTCCACCACCTTCATATAAATTAGTACCCAATCGTTTTCCTTTTCTTAAAATTGCAGTTCGAGCATTTCGTATAGTGCTGGCGTTTTTAATACTTACATAACCAACATTATAGTAGTCAATAGTTCCATTTGATAAGTACTGGGAACTTACTGCATTACCTTTTACTTCAATACCTCCCCAGAAATCACCACATGAATTTATTATTGTGCCACCATCAACAATGAGTTTCCCACCTGGTTCTACAATTATTTTTGCACCTGCTGGCATTTCTAATTCACATGTTATGGTAAGTGACCCTCCGTTTTTTATTACAATATCACCATAAGCTGTAAAATCATAATTCAATATTTGACCATCTATTATTTCAGCCGTATAAGATGCTGGGCATGGATTTAGTGGTTTTACGCATTGACTGATATTTGAACTGCTATTATAAGAGTAGTTTGGAAAATTCCAAGCATTCCATATTGATCTTTGTATTTGACAATAACTCATTGAGTTGTATAAATGATACCCAGGTAGATAGGATTTATCACCAAGTTCATATTTGTATAAGAAGTTGTTATTCAAAAAGGTGTCTATTAGGTTTTCGTGACTTGGATCTCCAAAATGCCATCTTTGATTTGGGTCAAGGCTATAATCGCATGAATTTACGTACTCATAGTTTTTGGCCGAGGTTCCATCAGAATGAAGATATTGATTGTGACGAAGTCCAACAGTGTGTAATAGTTCATGAATAAAATTTCCTACGTATTTGTACTGTAATGTATCATTATAATCCCAAACACTATAACAACCACCTGCACCTTCCAATCTAATACCTTCTCTTGAAGGTGCACCAAAAGCTAACCCTCCTAAATTATCTGGGTCTCCATAATAAAAAATTGGCAAAACTTGTTCTTTTTCATAAGTACTTAGAGCATTATTATTAATAATCAATCTTGAACGAAGTTCATTCGGGTGCGTTATGAGGTTCATTGCAGTGCCATTAGAATATTTCGCATTAAACAGTTCACTATCTGCATGATGATAAACAGCATAAAGTTCAATTCTAATTTTAGCGTCATATCTATAATGAATGTTATGGAAAAAGTAGTTTGGGTGACCAAGGTTCCCTAGCACATGATTAATGCTATCTACATATTCGTTCCAAAAATCGTCACCATTACTGTTGTTACTTACATTGGTATTGTCATTAACTGTATTTTTATGAATTACATGAAAAGCAACCCGTATTGTCCTTACTGGGTATAAATCGGGAATAAGTTCATCGTAATTAGTTATTGCACAACTCTGCGAATAACCTTGTTGCTGCAACCCAAAAAGCATCATAAAAATTAATAATAAATTGACCTTGAATAAATTTGAAAACTTCATAATATTTCATTTTAGAAGCACAAGATTTTGATTTTCAAAAGATTGATCTAGATAAAATTGACATATAATTATGCCAATTTGGTATATTTACAAATTATGGACTTAGGATCAACCATTGCGCAAATTAGAAAAGAGAAAAACTGGAGTCAAAGTTACCTTGCACGAATAAGCGGTTGCACCCAAGCTCAAATATCAAGATTTGAGAGCGAAGAACGAATACCATGCCTTCCAGTTTTGGATAGACTAAGCCTTGCGTTAAATATAAATTTAGGCACTACTATTGGTGCAAATCATACGTTGTCTAAAAAAGTAACAAACGACGATTTTGTTCAAGAGGCTTTTAAATTTGTGCAACTTTCCGTTCAATTAATGGAGAATATGGAAAAGCGTAACAAAGAATTACACAAAATAATTAAAAAACAAAAAAAGGATTGATCTAGGTTTGTAACCTTATTAAAAATTAAACCCAAGATTCTCCGTGCTCAAAAACTACTTTTCAAAAGGATTAATCGAAGCAGGCTGCGATGAAGCTGGCAGAGGCTGCTTGGCAGGGCCTGTGACAGCGGCTGCAGTCATTCTTCCAAAGAATTTCAAACACAAACTGCTCAACGATTCCAAACAAGTTACGGAATCAAATCGGAATGAATTACGTCATATAATTGAAGAAAAGGCACTGGCATTTGGCGTTGCCTTTTTGGATCATCAAAAAATTGACGAAATCAATATTCTGCAAGCTTCCATTTTGGCTATGCACCATGCTTTGGACAAATTAGACATTACGCCAGAGCACATTATTGTGGACGGAAATCGATTTAAACCCTACAAATTTATTCCGCATACCACGGTTGTAAAAGGAGATGCTAAGTTCCTAAGCATAGCAGCGGCATCCATTCTAGCGAAAACCTATCGAGATGAATACCTAGAAAAAATTGACGCTGAATTTCCAATGTACAATTGGAAACAGAATAAAGGGTATCCAACAAAACAACATAGAAACGGGATTCGTGAATTTGGCCCGAGCAAATACCATAGAATGACGTTTCGTTTATTGCCAGAATCGTAAAAGGGTTAAATTGAAGAAAGATTTCTGACCAGACAGCTATGGAAACCAAATGATGACAGTGAAAATCAAAAGTGAGTCTTTATTTTTCGCTTATAAAAGAGGGGATTCTGAAATAAATTCAGCATGACCTTCTATTAATGACACTTCAAACTATTATTTTTTCATTACACTATCAAACGTCCATGTTTAATAACTCCTGTCGATTATATGGTAACCATCAAGCCCGAGTTATACATTTACACAGAATTTTTGCATTTCTATGATTCGGAAAATCCTACTTTTTCTTCTACTTATCATCTTTGGCGGATTGGTGTTCTTTATGTACACTCGATTCAATGAAAACAAAAGAACAATCGAAGACTACTTTGCTGCTGTGCCCTATCAAGCAGCAATGGTTTACGATATTAAAAATCCTAAACAATTTTTCCAATCCGTTTCCACTACCAATCTTATTTATGACGAATTCAAACAAATTGGTTGGACAAAAAACATCGATGACCGACTTCATAAATTGGACAGTTTAATATCAAATGATCCTTTCTTTGATTTAAGTTGGGAAAAAACACGATTAGTAGCCTCTCTCGTTCCTACAGGAAAGGATAAACATTCATGGCTTTTTTCAGTCCTTATTCCCAATCAGGTTTCAACCAAAGCACTAAAAAAGAAGGTGAATAATACATTCGGGCAAGGCGCTTTGAAGCATGAAGAGCAATACGATGGAGCAAATATCCAAACCTATTTATCTAAAGACAATGAAACTTGGTTTGTAAGCTTTTACGAAAATTATTTTCTAGTTTCAGATGCGCAAATGGGCGTTGAAGATGCTATTCGCCAAGTTAACAGCAACATCAGCTTGAAAGAAGATGACGCGGGGTTTAAGAAAGTGTATGCCACTGCCGGGCAGTCCAAAGACATAAATCTATATATCAATCAAAAATATTTTTCTCAATTCCTAAGCAAGTACTTTGAGAAAAACGGTAAAAAAGCATTCACTAGGTTAGAGACTTTTGCTGGTTGGACAGAGCTGGATATCATAGCAAAATCTAACGGCATTTTATTGAATGGCTACAGCCATGCAATTGATTCCATGGGTGGCTTTCTAACTGTTTTTGACGATCAGGCTTCCCAAAATATTGATGTCTTGGATATTCTTCCTGCCTCAACTTCATTCTTATTGCATTATGGAATCAGTGATTACAAATCCTATGACGCAGCATATCAAAACTACTTGATGGTCCGCAATAAACTCAGCTCAAGAAATCAAGCCTTGGAAACTTTAAAATCTGCAGGAGTGAACATCAACGAATTACTGAAAAAGCACATGGTAGGAGAAGTAGCTATGTGTATTTCTGAAGTTCAAACCGAAATAAAAGGTCAGGGAATTGGCGCAATTCAGTCCAAAACCTTTGGATTGATACGAATCATAAACAAAACAGCATTTTCAGAAAGCATGCGTCCTTTATTGGGCACAGATGGGGACGCTGATTCACTAACTACTTATCGAGATGTTGAAATTTTCGCCATGCGCTACCCTGCATTTATGCGTCAAGCCTTTGGGCAACCTTTTGAGGCAGTAGCATGTAACTATTTGATGTTTGCAAACAACTATGTAGTATTCGGTGACCAACTTGCGGCAATGCGTGATTTTATAAATAATTGGAAGGGCAATAAGACCCTCACAAACGATGAACATTTTGATGGTTTCAGGGATCATCTCTCAGACCAATCCAACATTACTCTTTATAGTAACATTGCCAGGAGCCCGAATCTCCTGCACTATTTTTTACAAGGTTCCTATGCCGATTCTGTAAAGAATAACCTTGACTTTTTCAGGAAGTTTGGTGGTGTTTCATTACAAATCGAAAAAGGAAAAAATAACCTTTACTATAACAGCGTTTACTTGAAACATAATCCTAGTTACAAGAAAATTTCAAGCAGTTTATGGGAGGTTCCTTTGGATACTATTTTGGCTAGTATTCCATCGCCATTTACCAATCACTACACTAAGGCAAAGGACATTCTAGTGCAAGACGCAAAGGGGAAAATTTACCTAATCTCTAATACTGGCAGAGTACTTTGGTCGAGAGCATTAGGATTGCCAATTATGGGTAGGGTGCACGAGGTAGATCGTTACAAAAACAAAAAGTATCAGCTACTCTTTAATACGAAAGAAAAAATTTATATGCTGGACCGTAACGGGAAAAATGTCGAGGGATATCCGGTAAAATTAAAAAATGAAATTTGCCAACCCCTTTCGCTTTTAGATTATGACAACAATAGAAAGTATAGAATATTTGTTCCTCAATCTAACGGCTCAGTTCAATGCTTAGACGTTAACGGGAAATTTGTAAAAGGATGGAAGTTCAGAAAAAGCAAACCACTTATTAAGCCGCTCATTTATGCACGTTTAAACAAAAAAGATTATTTGATTGGATTACAAAATAATGGCGCTTTGAAAATCGTAAACCGCAAAGGTGAAACTCGATTAAAGTTGAAGCGTAAGTTAGAGACCTTTCCTAATTCTAGTTTTAGTGTAGAAACAGGAAAAGATCTGTCTAGCACCTACATAATTTGTTCTGATAGCAATGGGGTGGTCTATCGCTTAAGCTTAAATGACAAACTGGAAACAGCTCAAATTAAACAGACCGAGGGATTAGACGCGTTTGATCTATTGGATATCAACTTTGATGGTAAACTTGATTATTGTTTTACCGATAAAAACTCACTTAAAGTCTATAATTCGGAGTTTAAATTGATTTGGGAATATGAAACTAAAAGCAACATTGTTCCTTCACTGAAAGTGTATCAGGAAAAATCAGAATCGAAAGGATTCATTAGTTTTTCAGATGAAAGTAATGCTGCTTATATTTTTGATGGCAAACAAAATCAAAGCGGAGGAAGTCCGTTTTACGGATTAGGGGCAGCGCTCATTTCGGACGTAAATATTGACGGACGATTTGAGTTGATAGTTGGCAGCAAGGAAGGCTCGCTATACTGCTATATTCTAAATTGAGCTGAACTTTTTACTATCTATTATTGACTGAAAAACATAAGGCTACATTTCTTAACTTTGTGAAAACCAGTGGAATGAAAACATTAAAATCGACACTTACCCTAACGCTCCTTATAGTTCTTACAAACGCCTGCATAAACAAGGATCATTTCGATTTTAAAAACATTAATGACACTTCTTGGAATCCTAAATTCGCTATTCCTTTACTAAAAGCTAATGTCGGTGTTTACAATTTATTTGGAGCAACCGACAGTAATGCTGTTTCCTTTAACGGTAAAGATGTAAGCCTGATTTATCAAGGTAAAACAGTTAGTTTACAAATGGACGATATTATTAATCTGCAGGACATATCCACTCCAGATGTCCAAGTAGGTTACAGTACTCCCAATCCAATTAGAATACCATTGGATTCTTCTTTGAATAAAATTGAATCTATACATTTATCGACTGGTAAAATGACAATTAACACCCGTATCCAAGGAACTGCGGACCAATTAATTTTTACTTTTTTAGATATTAAAGATGACAATAACCGGGAATTAGAAATCCAAATAACGGAAGGGCAATCAGAAACTACTTCATTACTTAATCATTCGATTATTCCGGATAATGGATCTGTTCGCTTCTCAATTACCAGCCTTTCAACAGGAACTTGTAATGCCCAAATTTCAATGACTGGATTAGACTTTAAGAGTGTTACTGGCGATTTTAATTTCGGAGAGATACGTTTACCAAAAGATTCCTTTGAGTTGTACTTGTTTCAAAATATTGCAGCAAAAGGTGATATCTCAATTAATAACCCCATCCTTTCTATCAAAGCAAAAAACAGCATTGGTATTGCTTTAGAGCCACTATTTGACAGGGTTGAATCACGAAACCCTGCCTCTGATGATGTCACTCCACTAATTATCAAAGCTTCTTCAACTATTAACGATATTAAAGCAGGAACGCAAACTGGAAATGCAGTTGAAAGTGAAATTAGGTTGGATAAATCCAATTCTAACCTACGAGATTTCGTTAGTTTAAGTCCTAAGTTTTTAAATTATGAACTGGGGTTCAATATCAAAAACAACTCTTCAACACCGAGCACCATTTTCAAAAACTCATCTTGCGAATTGGAAATGGATATTGAATTGCCTTTGGAAGGCAGGGTTTCCGCATTTGAAGTGCTCGACACGATTGACATGCAGGTAACTAGCGATTTAACGCTTATCAAAGAGTTTCTAATCAAAACATACACCAACAATGGCTTTCCGTTGGATACAAAAATTACAATTCTTCTTATGGATGAAAATCGTCAACTGATGCGCAAAGAAGACGGATCTGTAATGATTCTTCTGGATAAAGTTTTTACTGCTGCAGCGCAAGTTGATGGAGATGGCATTGTGACTCAAAGTACTATTGTCAGCTCTGATAATCCTCTGTTGGATGAAGAAATACTGGCAAGTTTACCGTTGGCAAAGTATGGTCAAATGAGGGCTTCAATGACAACCACTAACGATGGCAATGATGTTGTGAAAATTCAATCTGACTACAATTTAGAAGTTAGAGTAGGAGTGAAAGTTACTGGAAACATTAATTTAACCGAAAAGGAATGAGAAAATTAGCTAGCGTCTTAATACTTGTTCTTTCGTTATTTTTAAATGGAACTGCACAGCAAGACCTTACCTTATACGAATTAAGAGCGGCGCCACAATCGCACTCCTTAAACCCCTCTAAAATACCTTTATGTACTGGCTATTTGTTATTGCCAGGAATCAGTGGTGCTTATGCCTCAATTAATAGTGAAGGCTTTACTTATGCCGATGCTTTTCAATTGAATAGTGACAAAACAATTGACATAAAGCTGAACGACGCCATTGAAAAAATGAAAGACTTGAACAATATCAGTTTCGATTTTAAGGCACCAATATTGGGCGTTGGCTTTAGAATGGGTGCTGGTTTTGCATCTTTTGGAATCGAAACTAAAGGATCAAGTCGATTTACTATTCCAAAAACTTTAGCAGAATTTATTTGGTTAGGCAACGCTGACGAAAAATTTCTTGGTAAACGAGCAAATTTCGATGGATTAGGAATTGATCTCATGCAATACACTGCATTTGCCTTTGGATACGCGCGTGATTTTGATGAAAAGTGGACACTTGGAATTAAAGCAAAGTACTTAAGTGGTCAGGCTTTCTTGCGTACGACCAAGAGCAGCATAGGAATTTCTACAAATCCAGAAAACTATGCGATAACACTTGATGGTCAATTACAAATACAATCAGCAGGGGTGGCCGGATTAGTCATTGATTCATTATTAAATTTTAATGGATTTAACTTCGGTGATATTGGAAATCAATTAACCACTGCTGGGTCAGGTAATCATGGCGGTGCTATTGACCTAGGAGCAACCTACCGAATTAATGAAAAAATCTCTTTTAATGCTTCTGTAATAGATTTAGGATTTATAAATTGGGCAGCATCTGCAGTTACAAAAACCTCTAAACCCGCTAGCTATACCTATGATGGAATAGCTATTACAGATGTTGCAAGCGGAAAAGATGAAACTGAGAGTATTATTGGATCTTTAGATACCCTTTTCAAAAGTATCGAGTTCGACGAAAAACAAGAGTCCTTCACTACGACTTTACCAATTAAAATATACGCTGGTGGAAATTATCGGATACTTCCGAAAACAGATCTTTCAATAATTACATACAACGAACTTTACAATGGTAGATTTAAAACTTCTTTGCGTTTTGGTGTAACCCAGCGCGTTAGAAATTTCTTAATGGCTACCTTAAACTATTCAGTTTATGGAAATAGTGCTGCTAATCTCGGAGCTGGATTTACTATTAATGCCGGACCCGTCCAATTGTATACTGTTACAGATAATGTAATCGCATTTATGTTGCCAGAAAAAAGCAAAAACTTTCACCTAAGAATTGGAATAAATCTAACGTTTGGACACAATTTTAGCCAGAACTAAAAAATGAGAACATCTTTCTTTTCAATTTTCAAACGGTTGCCTTTCTACATGGTTATTTTGTTGTTGTCAACTCAAATTCACGCTCAATCAAAGTGGGTCAAAAAAGGAGAAAAAGTTGTAGAAAAAAACGAGCAAGACTTCAAAAAAGGAGATTATTTAACCGCTAAAATGAGAGCAAGTCGTTTGCTTAAAAAAATGAGGAAAAACGGCCAGATGTCTACTCAATATTACACTTATATTTCGCTATTAAACACCCGTAATATTGAAGGTTTAGGACAGTTAATGGCAGTAAGAGATAGTTTAGAAAACGGGATTTTCTATTTTAATATGTTCATTCGCCCAGACAGCTCTTTATATACTCCATGCCTTCTCGCAATAAGTGAGGCATATTTAGAAAATGGTAATTATGTCAAATCAGAACAATATCTTAAGCGGGTTGAAGAGCAAGTCACAGAGCGGCTAGAGAACGCAACCGCTTTAACCATTCCGGATTCGCTGGAAAAAAGGGCACGAAAGAAACGCGCTTTTTATGTATCGGACCCTATGAACAATACGGATTCGGTATTATACAATTATGTCCGTAAATTAAAATTGAGAATTAAAATGCAACGTGGCTTTTTCAACGAAGCAGAAGGTGCAATTGAAAATCTAATAGTATATCAAACCAAAATATCACAACGTACATTTTTTAATGCTGATACCAGTGCAAAAAGACCAACGATCAAAATCAAAAAAAGAGAATACAAAAAAAGACAAATAACTCTCGCAGACTTATACGTTACTAAAGCAGATTTCTATCGACTTTCTGGAAATTACCAAAAAGCAGCAACATTATACTATGACAATGAGACTTCCTTCAAAAAAACAGTGTCTAAAAAGAGCCTTCCTTTTGTAAAAAACAATTTCGGAAAAGCTGTTATGGCAGAAAGCGATGGACGCCTTGAAAAACCCTATAAATATTACGAGTCGATTAAAAAGCAAGTTATCAAAAGCAGTCAAATCTCTAACTACCACAAATTCTATAACGAAGTAGCCGAAAAAGAAATCGAATCCTATTTATCAGAGGATAAAGATAAAAAAGCACGTCACTTATATTTAAAGTATAAGCTGGATAATCAGCATAAATACGGAACTAAAAGCGTCTATTTCCTTCGAGCAATTATGCTTGAAAATGAATATTATTCTCAAAAATCAAGGTACAAAAAAGCGGTAAAGCGAGAGGATAAATTAAAAGAGGGAATCCGAAAGGTAATTCCTTACGACAACATCGCTCATCTTCAATTCAACGACCACTTCTACAATTTCTATTCTAAAAACAACCGAATAGAAGAGGCAAGAATAGAGCGAGAAACCAACGAGTGGATTGCAGGGTTGAACATGAATAAAAATGCTCCAAATTATTCCATAGAAAAAATAAAACTTGCTGATTTCAATATTAAAAATCAAGACAAATTTGCTGAGGCTAAAGCAGTATATGAGAAACACTTTGAAGGCGTTTTTAGAAAACAATTTCATTCGCAACATCCTATCTACAGTGAATTCCTTGAGTCTTATAGCCTTCTTAAGACTTATATTGATGAATATGACGAAGCTTACCGCTTAGCAGGCGAACGATTAAAAATAGCTAATGAAAAATATGGACCGGAGAGCGAAGATTATGCTTTGGCATTAATTCAACTTAGTGAAATAAATATTTTAAAAGGTGAGTATGACCAGGCCGAATCACAATTAGAAGCAGCCTCAGGAATCATTAAAAATGAGTCTAGTAAAAAGAGTAAAGCATATTATATTTCACTCAAGAACCTTGCGGATATATACATGATCAACGGGAAGTATCAAGAAGCTGAAAACACCTACAAAAAGGCTTTTAAACTGCTTAAAAAATCAGGTGAAGGTGGGAACTTAGATATCAAATCATCTGAAGATATGGCCAAATTATATATGACAACTGGCCAATATAAAGATGCTGAAAATATAATTAAGCAGTCTATTTCTGCAAATGAAACAAAGTTTGGAGGTGACCACTTCAAACTTGTGAAACCATTGAATTTATATGCTCAACTGTTCCTCATATTAGGTGAATATATCGAAGCTGAAAAAAGAACCAGCAGAGCTATGGATATTGCTGAGAAAAGCTTGGGTGATACTAGCGTTGCGTATATGGATAACTTGATGTTATTAGGAGAAGTCTACATTAAAATGGGTAATTATAATGATGCTCAAAAAATATATGAAGATGCTTTAGTTCTTATTCGTAAAAAATTCGGTGAAGAAAACATACGTGAAGCAGACATATTAAAGTCGCTTGCCGATGCTAACTTTAGATCTAAAGACGCGGATTTAGAAACAATTAATGGCTATCTCGATCGCGCTAAGGACATCGTGATTACTAGCTTTAACCCTGCACATCCAGATTATGGCGCATTGCTAGAATATCAAGGTAGAGTATTTATGCTTTTCGAAAAATACCCTGAAGCCAATTTAATGCTAAAAGATGCACAATTTATTTGGTTGCAAAAGTTTGGAAAGAACGACATAAACACGGCACGAAACGAAATGCTTGTTGGTGATCTAAAGTACTTGCAAGAAAAATACGAAGAGGCTGGAGAAAGCTATGAAAATGCCGCGCAATCCTATAAATCTTTATTTAATGATAACCATCCTGGCTACTTGGAAGCAAAAAGTAAACAAGCAAAAAGTTATTACGCAGAAGGTAACTTAACCAAAGCTAAAGTAGTTTATGACGAAACTACAGAGAGCTATTTAGGTTACATCAAAGATTACTTTCCTGCGCTTTCAGAATCGGAAAAAGGCAAATATTGGAATTCTATTAAACGTGATTTTGAAATCTACAATTCACTCGCTTTAGCCACTTACAATAAAAACAACAAAGCTTTACGCAATGTTTACAACTTCAAACTATCTACTAAAGCAATTCTCCAAAGTAGTTCTACAAAGCTTAAATCTAGAATTCTAAATTCTAACGATGGAAATCTAATTTACCGTTTCGATCAATATAACGAAATGAAAGACATGCGGACTAAAGGTTTAGCAATGTCAGCTAATGAGCGAGAGGTAAGTGGCATTAATATGTCCAAATTGAGCAAAGACATTAATGCATTGGAAAAAGAACTGAGTGAAGAATCTGAAGACTTTGCTGGAGCAGTGGATGGTGAACAATTTACATGGAAAGATGTAAAAAGAAGCCTAAATGAAAATGAATACGCAATGGAAATTATTCGTTTCAGACATTTTGACAAACAGCTTACTGACAGCGTATTATACGCAGCCCTTATTATAAACCACAAATCAAAAGGCCCTGAATTAGTCTTGTTGAATAATGGCAATAAATTGGAAAAAAAATACTTTAAAGGCTATAGAAACAGTATAAAGTACAAAGTCAATAAGGACAAGTACAGCTACCCTAATTTTTGGAAAGCAATTGATGAAAAAATCGCAGATGGCGCTAAAATTTTCGTTTCGGCTGATGGTGTTTATAACCAATTAAATATTGAAACGCTTCAAGATGAAAACGGGAAATTCATAATAGAGAAAAATGAAATCTATAACCTAAGCAATACCAAGGATCTTGTATTAGCTCGTCGAGAAGAATACAAAGAAACCTACAACAAATCAACCGCCATGCTTATGGGTAATCCAAGTTTTGCAGCTACTGGAAGCGACATTAACATGGGGAATAAGGTAACATCGATTGATGCATTACCCGGTGCTGAAGAAGAAATAAAGCAAGTTGGTAAATTACTGAATGGAAAAGAGTGGCAAACCCAAATAATGGTTCAAGAAGAAGCTACAGAGCAAGCATTGAAAAAAATGAACAGCCCTAGGGTGTGTCACATTGCAACCCACGGTTTCTTTATGCAAAAGTCTAAAGTGGATTATAAAAAAAATGAAATTACTGGTGACTTTGCTGATAACCCTCTGTTGCGTTCAGGACTTTTATTTACTGGAGCAGGTGAATTATTAGAGAACAACAACATTTACGACTTCAACAAAAAAGACGGAATCTTGACTGCTTATGAAGCCATGAACTTAAATCTTGATCATACTGAATTGGTTGTTTTAAGTGCTTGTGAAACTGGTGTTGGAGAGATTAAATCGGGTGAAGGAGTGTATGGTTTACAACGTTCATTTATTGTTGCTGGAGCTAAAAACGTAATCATGACTTTATTCAAAGTAAATGATCAAGTGACTCAAGAACTTATGAATGACTTCTATAAACAATGGCTAGAAACGGGTGATATGAGAATGGCCTTCCAAAATGCGAAAATCAAAATCAAAAACAAATATCAAAAACCGGTATATTGGGGAAGTTTTGTGCTAATTGGAATGTAATGGACAACAAGGCCACTGGAAATAAAGGGGAAGCTATTGCAAAGGAGCTTCTCATTTCAAAAGGTTATAGAATAAAAGCCACCAACTGGAGGCACTCCTACTTAGAGGTCGATATTATTTGCGAAACAGAAAAGGAAATCATTTTTGTTGAAGTAAAAACACGCTCAAATGGTTACTTCGGAGATCCTATCCAATCTGTTTCTAAAAAGCAACAAAAAAATTTAATTGACGCAGCAGAAGCCTACATTGACCAGTTCGAAATTGATAAAGAGTTTAGATTTGATATTATTGGTATTTTAAATGAAAATCAATTTCCTGAAATCAATCATGTTGAGGACGCTTTTGGGCCTGAATTCTAGTTGATCGTCAATTTAACTGAACCCTAAATACTAATCACTTGTTAGTACTTAGTATTAACTTAAATCTGCGAAATTTGTACATCGATGGGAGATTTTGATCAATTTAAAAAATTAGACCCCGAGGACTTTTACAAGCACCCCGATGGCTTTATTATTTTTACTGAAAAGTATCACCTGAAACGCGGATACTGTTGCAAAAATGCTTGCAAGCATTGCCCTTACGGATTTAAGAAAAAACGAAAAGAAAACAAGAATGACGTTTAAAGAAGAAGTAATTCAAGGAATTCCAAACATTTTACCTGAACCGAAACCATTCGACCCTAATATTAATCACGCGCCAAAGCGGAAAGAAATACTTAACGATAAAGAGAAAAAACTCGCGTTAAAAAATGCCTTGCGTTACTTCCCCAAAGCGCATCACGTCGTTTTACTTCCAGAATTTAAAAATGAACTAGAAACCTACGGTAGAATTTACATGTATCGTTTGCGTCCAGATTATACCATCACTTCACGTTCATTGGAAGAGTTTCCATATCAATCGAAACAGGCAGCTGGTATTATGCTGATGTTGAGTAATAACTTAGATTATGCAGTAGCTCAGCACCCGCATGAACTAATCACTTACGGTGGTAATGGAGCTGTTTTTCAGAATTGGGCACAGTATTTATTAACTATGCAGTATCTAGCTCAAATGACCGATGAGCAAACGTTAGCAATGTATTCTGGTCATCCTATGGGTTTATTTCCATCACACAAAGATGCGCCACGAGTAGTAGTGACGAATGGAATGATGATTCCTAATTACTCGAAACCAGATGATTGGGAGAAGTTTAATGCTTTAGGCGTTACCCAATACGGTCAAATGACAGCTGGTTCCTTTATGTATATAGGCCCTCAAGGAATCGTTCATGGAACAGCTATCACATTACTAAATGCAGGCCGAAAAATTTCAAAAAATGGCGAGGGATTAGAAGGAAAGGTTTTCCTTACCGCTGGCTTAGGCGGTATGAGCGGTGCTCAACCAAAAGCTGGAAATATAGCAGGCTGTATTACAATATGTGCTGAAGTAAATACAAAAGCAACCTACACAAGACATTCACAAGGCTGGGTAGATGAAGTCATTGACAATCTCGATGACCTCATGGATAGAATTCGCCTTGCAAAAGCTAAAAAAGAAGTTATTTCTATTGCATACCAAGGTAACGTTGTTGAAATCTGGGAACGATTTGCAACTGAAGGCATTCTAATAGATCTTGGTAGTGACCAAACCTCCTTGCACAACCCATGGGCTGGCGGATATTACCCAGTTGGATTAACCTTTGAGGAATCCAATGAAATGATGGCCGGCAACCCCATTAAATTTAAAGAACACGTCCAAGAATCACTTCGGAGACACGTAGCTGCTGTAAACAAATGTGTGGCTAATGGAACTTATTTCTTCGATTACGGAAATGCGTTCTTATTAGAGTCTAGCCGAGCCAAAGCAGATATTCTAAAAGAAGATGGCGATTTTAAATATCCGTCTTATGTTCAAGACATAATGGGACCGATGTGTTTCGATTACGGATTTGGACCATTCAGATGGGTTTGTTCCAGTAACGATCCAAAAGATTTGGCAATTACAGATCGAATAGCTGCAGAAGTTTTGACCGAAATAAAGGCGCACTCCCCTGCTGAAATTCAGCAACAAATGGATGACAATATTCGATGGATTAAAGCTGCTGGAGACAATAAAATGGTCGTAGGTTCTCAGGCAAGAATTTTATATGCTGACGCCGAAGGACGAATGAAAATTGCTGAAGCATTTAATAATGCAATTGCCACAGGCGAAATTTCTGCACCCGTAATCTTGGGGAGAGACCATCACGATGTTTCAGGTACCGATTCTCCATACCGAGAAACCAGTAATATTTACGACGGTTCTCAATTTACAGCTGATATGGCTGTTCAAAATTTTGTAGGCGATGGTTTTAGAGGAGCTACATGGATCTCATTGCACAATGGCGGCGGCGTTGGTTGGGGTGAAGTTATGAATGGTGGTTTCGGGATGTTAATAGATGGCTCTGGTGATGCGGATAGAAGACTTAAAATGATGCTGCATTGGGATGTAAACAACGGTATTGCGAGAAGAAGTTGGGCAAGAAACGAACCTGCAATCTTTGCTATAAAGCGCGCCATGGAAAACGAACCTTTATTAAAAGTTACGTTGCCGAATATTGTGGATGACGATTTGTTGGACTAACAACATGGAAGAACTCTACATTTCTGATCTTGACGGAACACTACTAAACTCTTCTGGCGTATTGTCGCATAACAGCATCGAGATTCTAAACTCATTAATCGAGAATGGGCTCAATTTCACAATTGCAACGGCACGTTCATTAGATTCTGCTATGCCTCTTATTGGAGAATTGAATCTAAAATTACCAATGGTGCTATACAATGGTGTTTTGGTATATGACCCAATACAAAAAATTAATATCCACGAAAACTTCATTGATAAACAGCACAAAAAATTTATTATCGAGGCATTTGAACAAGAAGGCCTTGAACCGATTGTATTTACACTTGACCAGCTTAATAAACCCTCCGCTTTTTACAGAACAATGCTTAATCCTCACATGGCCACCTACATCAACAATAGGTTGTCGCAAAAAGACAATCGATTTAAGAAAGTAGAGGATTTTAACCAAGCACTTTTCCAAAATGTAATAACCGTTATTTCAATCGGAGATAAAACAACTTTACTTGCGGTAAAAAATCGTATCGAAAATGCGTTGGAAATAGAAATACACTTTGCTGAAGACGTTTATTATAAAGAAGCATATTGGTTGGAATTTGCAGCGCCAAATTCATCAAAAAAAGATGGTGTATCATTTCTTAAAAAACAGTTGAATGCTAAACGGACAATTTGCTTTGGGGATAACCTGAACGATATTCCTATGTTTGAAATAGCCGATGAAAAATACGCTACTTCAAATGCCAGGAACGAATTAAAAGCTATCGCCACTGAAGTCATAGGGAAAAACAACGATGATGCGGTCGCTCGATTCCTTCAAAACAGAAATCAAATAAAGTTCCTATGAGTTTAAACATTGTTCTCCTTGAACCTGAAATCCCTAACAACACTGGAAACATAGGCCGGCTAAGCCTTGCATCTGGGAGTAGTTTGCATCTTATAAAACCCCTTGGCTTCGAAATAGACGATTCGAGGGTCAAACGAGCAGGGTTAGACTATTGGAAACATGTCGATTTGCATATTCATGAATCTTGGGAAGCCTTTGTAGAAAAATATCCCAATGCAGATTTAGCATTTATGAGTAGCCATGGAAAAAACGACTTCTACTCCATATGTTTTAAGGACGATATGTTTTTGGTTTTCGGAAAAGAATCTGTAGGTCTGCCCAAGGAATTACTCTCAAACTATACTGACAAAACCTTTAAAATACCGTTGCATAGCCCGCACATTCGTAGCTTAAACTTAGCTAATTCAGTTGGTATTGTCGTTTTCGAAGGACTACGCCAGATTCGATGTTCGATTTAACCTCTGCCAAACATTACCTTTGAACTCCATGTATTTCTGGAATTCCATAGTCACTCGCTTTGCTTTATTTTTCACAATTCTAATGGTATTATCCATTTCAATTGCTGGATACATTGCCTTTAATAGTGCAGCTGAAAATATTTATAATGAAACGAAGAAAACCCTAAAGCACGAAGAGGAACTGACTATGCAGGCTTTTGAAGCCTTGCTGAAGGAGGTTAGAAACGATATTGGTGTTATTGCTCAAGGCCCTTCATTTAAAGATTTTACCGAAAATCAATACGACTCTATCTCCACAAAGGATTTATTCAGAGCCCTATTAAAAAATAAAGAAAATTACTATCAAATAAGGCTCATAGGGACTGCAAATAGTGGAAAAGAACTAATTAGGCTCGACAAAACAGATGCCGAAATAGTAGCGAAACCTCTTTCAGAATTGCAAGAAAAAGGTGATCGGAATTACTTTAAATCGACAATAAAACTGAATGAAGGTGAAATCTATTTTTCTCCGATTGACTTGAATCAAGAATATGGAATTATAACTCAACCGTTTATTCCAACTATTCGCGCAGCAAGCCCACTATACAATGAAAAAAATATCGCGATTGGAATAGTGATAATTAATGTAGATCTAAAGCCTCTTTTTCAAAAAATACAATCCTCTATTCGTAGGGATCATGAAGTATTTATCGTTGATAAAAATGGGGACTATATTTTCAATACTAATAGTAATAAAGAATTTGGAAGTCAATTGGGAAGGGCTCACAATTTCAATACTGAATATAGTATTGAACGCTCTAATACCTATGCCAAAATTGTATTAAACGAAAACGAGTCTCAGACAAAATTTGTATTTCAAGATCATCATTTATTCAACTTTAATCCCAATCAAGAACTACGTTTGATATTACTCACTCCGCTAAACTCGGTATTGAGAAACGCTCAAAATATTCGTAGAGAAATCGTGAAAATAATTGCTTTAATTATTGCTCTTTTCCTAGCAATAGTATTCTTCTATTCTCGCTTTTTCGCGAAAAGAATACAAAATATTACTCAAGCGATTGGGTCTTATGCTAATGGGGAGTCTGTGCGTCTTCCGCTTCCAAAAAACAATAATGATGAACTTGATTTACTGTCTGATAGTTTCTTAAAAATGAAAGGAACAATAGATGAAAAAGTCAGGGAGCTACAGCAAAGTCTAAAAGAAACCGAACAAGCAAAAAAAGACCGAGACACCTTCCTCCAAAACATGAGTCACGAGCTCAGAACACCTCTGAATACAATATCAGGAATGACCCAATTGCTGCAGAGAGATGCCAAAAACGAGCAGAATAAACCAATAATTGATGCCTTAGAGCGCAGTGCAAAAAACCTTTCAGGTTTAGTCTATGATATACTTGACCACAAAAAATTGGTGGAAGGAAACCTTCAATTAAACCCTCAACCCATTCAAATAAGTGAGTTAGTAAGAAGTTGTGCGGCAGTATATCAATTCGAGGCAGTTTCGAAACAACTAGAATTACATACCGCAATTGACAAATCAGTAGACAATAATTACTATTTACTTGACCCACTTCGCTTTGAACAAATACTGAGTAACCTCATTATTAATGCTATAAAATACACCGATAAAGGAAGCATCAATATTAAACTGAGTTCCGTTGAACACTTTCTTTTTCTCGAAATAAAAGATTCTGGGATAGGTATGAAAGAAGAACAAGTTGCTGCACTTAATTCACTGAACATAACGGATAATAAATTTACTGAATACTCTAAAAATAGCTTTGGCCTTGGGCTCAACATTGTGATGGATTTGATACGCCTACACAATGGAAATATAAAATTGAGTTCAGCTGAAGGAAAAGGATCTCATTTCACGATATCAATACCAATAATAAAAACAACTGGAGAAAATATAAAGAGCACTAATGAAGCTCCACAATTTCACTTTTCTAATACACTTTCTGTACTTCATATTGAAGATGATGCTAGTAATCAACTTCTTGTCAAACAATTCTTAGCATCCAGCTTTATAACCATTCAAGCTTCTGCCACAATAGCTGATGCTACTTCCCTGCTGCAGGAAAATAAGTTCGATATAATAATATCAGATTTGAACCTAATAGAGGGGTATGTTGCTAATGAACTATTAAAAATTAAATCGAGATTCAAACTGCCAATGATCATTTTGTCTGCTAATGAGCTGAATGAAAATGAACAATTCGATGGCGCGCTACTAAAACCATTTAACAACTTTGACCTACAAGCGATGGTTATCTCATTATGGAGTCAAAATGAATATGTTAGACCCGATTTTTCTAAACTATTCCATGATTACGATAATGATATTGCTAAACTCAACAAGGTTTTTTCCATTTTACAGAACGAGTTTGAACAATATTATAGCCGAATAGCTCTAGTCTTTGAATCTAACAATCAATCTGAATGGGAGTCAATTAAGCATAAACTTATTGTTCACGTAAAACAACTAGAACTTGCAGATTTAGAAGCGATAATGAACGTTTCTATAGACAAATTAAGGCCATTTCAAGAGGCGAAAATTCTCGGTGCAATCGCATATTATGTTGCAAGTATAAGAACTGCTCAGCTCACTAATTTAAGAGCTTAATTTTTTCGAGCAAATCCTTTTCATAGGTTTCACTTATCGGAATTTCTTGTCTCCCAATTAAAATATTTCCTTTTTCGATGGCTTCAATTTCATTCAAATTGACAATAAAAGACCGGTGCACTCGAGAAAAGTAATTCGGGATTTTTTCAGCCAAATCTTTCATAGTCATAAGCGTCATTATCTTCTTATCCTTAAAAACAATGCTTATGTAATTCGATTCAGATTTAAAAAACTGAACCTCTTTGAGGTCAACTTTTACCAGCTTGTTTCCATCTTTCACGAATAAGCGCTCAACAACATCCTTATTTTCCTGAATGCCCTTGATTTTTACCTTTTGAACTGCCTTGTAAAAACGGGAAAAGTCGATTGGTTTTACCAAAAAATCAACAATCTGATCGTAATCATAGGATTCTGCTGCGAATTCAGACTTGGACGTAATCATAATTACGTTGGTTTCTTTATTCAAGACTTTCAGAATATCCTTGCCTGTGATATCCGGTAAATCAAAGTCCAAAAAAATCAGATCGAAAGAATTGGATTGAATCAACGTAACTGCTTCAAAGCCACTTTGGGTGGTCAAAACAGAACTTACTTCTTCTGTTTTAGAACAGAAATGTTCAATCAAATCACATATAAGCGGGTCATCGTCAACAATTAGGCAATTCATTTATCCTTTTATTCTTAGAATTCGTCCAGCAATGTACCCCTTTTGCATAAAACTCCAAATTCTGGTGAACCAAATAAATACATTGGTCCGGATATGAAGAAAAACTGGATTATAAGTACAATTGGAATAGCTGTTATGATTTTGGTGATTTACCAAATAAACGCACGGACCAATAATCTTAAAAATTTGAATGGAGAACCAGGCATGAGCATGTTGCAGAGCCCTGGCAAGGAACTAAAAGTGGTTCCAGAAACCGATTACGATTTAGGAGATAGCCATATTGATGAACTCAAACAATTCCCAGAAGTTAAAGCTGGTGATGAAACTCCTTTTGACTTGTGGAATTATGGTGGTAAAGGAAAGTCATCTTTTACCATGCCAGAACTTCCAATGCCATGGGAAAACTGGGTATCAATGAACGAGTCTAGAAAGGAGGGATTTATGGTAAAGGTTGATGCTTATATGGCTAGCCGATATAATTTTAACGGAGTAACTATTGAGGGGGTGATGCAATCAGGGTTAAGAAAACCAGTTATGAAAGGTCCAATTGCAATATTACCCAGTGGTGTTTCTAGCTATGAGGATTTCAATACTATGTCCGCTGATGAAATAAAAAAGAAAGATGTATTTCCTTACAAGCCACTAGCTCACCCAATTCATAGCACTGCTCATATGGTTTTTCCAGATGAATGGAACGAAGTGCATCCTGAGCACAATAGAATGGATATGGATCACGATTTTCCAGATGAATATCTTCCTGAATTTCCCGCTCCATTATTCCTAACCACTCACAAGGAACTAGGCGATGTTTCTAACGGTAAGGAAGTTACCATTACCAACTATTGGGAAATGTTTAATGGTCTACTAACTCCTGAGCAGATGGAGGGGTTAAAAGAGTTATTACGTCCTTCTCCAACAACTTGGTTCAATCAAACTACACACAGAATTACTAAAGCTCCTAGTGCTGGAGTTGGCTGTTTCTCTTGCCATGTTAATGGACATACAAACGGAGCATTTGAATTGGCTCCAGACGCTCGTCCTAACTTGGCTCGACTAAGAGTAGAAACTCCAACTATGAGGGGTAATTATAACCTGCAACTATTTGCATCAAAACGTTCAGTTAGAAGTATGGATCATTTTGCTGAAATAGAAGAGTATTTTGATGGCGACCCAATGATGCAGCAAGCTATTGGACCAAGAGCACACCAAAAACAAGTAGCGAACAGAATGGGCGACTTCAACTCTCTCATAGACTTTCCTCCAGCACCTAAATTAGGGCCATTAGGGAAGCTCTTGACTAATAAAGCAAACGAGCAAGAGCTACGAGGGGAGTCTCTGTTTTGGGGTAAAGCTATGTGTTCTCAATGCCATAGTGGACCTGCATTTGTAGACGATTATATGCACGATTTGCAAGTTGAACGATTCTACCACGGCAGACCAGAAGGGCCGATAAAAACCTTTGCACTTAGAGGTATTAAAGATTCTCCACCTTACTTGCATGATGGTCGTTGTCCAACATTACACGATGCTGTTGAATTCTTCAATATTATCCTGGAGTTAGATTTAAACACACAAGAAAAAGAGGATTTAGTGGCATACCTAATCTGTATATAAAATGGTAAAACACACAAAATACTGGCTTCTTAAAAATGCGATTAACCTTATGCCAATAAGTATTGGTGTGGTCTACGTTTGGTTTGGAATGCTAAAGTTTTTTCCTGCACTTAGTCCAGCTGAGCTATTAGCTGAACGTACAATAGAAATGGCCTTTTTTGATTTAGTTGAAGGTCATGTTTACATCTTATTTCTTGCTGGTTGGGAGGTTATGTTAGGAGTTGCCTTTTTACTAAACTATAAGCTAAAAACCATGATTCCAGTGATGCTTTTTCATATGCTGTGCACCATTATACCAGTGTTTGCGACACCGGAAGAAGTGTTTAGTTACTTTCCTTATGGTTTAACTTTAACTGGGCAATATATCGTTAAGAATTTTGTCTTGGTAACCGCTGCATTGTTTTTACTAAAATATAGCGAACAAGAAACCGCGCAACTAGAAGCTATCTAGCCCGCAAAAATTTCATATGCCAAGGGCTTAAAAGCCCTATTTAATTAGATGGATAACCCTAGCAAAAGCTGGGGTTTTCTGTTACAGCTCGCCAGCTCTTAACTGAGCGCCAACTTGTTTTTGTAGCTGCTCGTAAATCTTTTTGATAGACTTGTCCACTACTTTATCTGTTAACGTCTGATTTGGGTCTAAGAACTCAAACCCAAGTGCGCAACTTTTAGTCCCTGGCTCTAGTCCTTTTCCTTGATAAACATCAAAAATGGAAACCTCTTTCAATAAGTTTCTTTCGGTCTGAAGTGCAACATTTCGAATGTCTTGAAAGTCTACCTTCTGATCTACAACTAAAGCTAAATCTCTTCTTGTCCCTGGAAATTTAGGAACAGACTTATACTTTATTTTTTTTGCTGAAAGTACTTTTACAATATTTTCCCAGCTCAACTCTAAATAGAACACGGATTGTTTTACACCAAAATCAGAGCAATTTTTCTTATTAACCATTCCAAGAGAACCCAAATTCAGTTTGCCAGAAAACAAATCCAAGCCATAGCTCAACGCTTCTTTCTTGGTAGGTTTTGATTTGAATGCCATTGGAGAAACTCCAATTTTTAGAAGTAAATTTTCTGCTATTCCTTTCAATTCAAAAAACTCTGCATCCGTTGCTTTTCCAGTCCAGCTGCTAATAGTTTGCTTTCCGGTTAAAAAGGCAACTAGCCATTCTTTTTCTTCGCGCTTGTCTGAATATTGGTGATAGGTTTTTCCAAATTCAAATACTTTTAAATCCGATTGACCACGGTTTTGGTTGTAGGCGATAGTTTCCAATCCTTGAAACAACATATTGGCTCTTAAAATAGACAAATCGTTGCTCAATGGATTCAAGATCTTTATAACGTCACTATCTTCCCCATAAAACTCTTTTGACGTGAGGCTATTGTGAATCATTTCAGAATAACCTGTTGAAGTTAAGTGATCGTAAAGCTTCCTGCGCAGCACTTCAACATTTACAGTAGGAGTCGGCGATATTGATATCCCCATTCTTTCAGGAAATGGAATAGCATTGTAGCCGTATATTCTTAGAATTTCTTCTACAATGTCTGCGGGTCTCAAAACATCATTTCTATATGCAGGAACATTAAGTTCCATTCCATCCTCATTTCTGTTTAGAACAGAAATCTCTAAACTTTCCAAAATGGACTGAATGGTATCTCTTTCAATCTTAGAGCCAATAAGCGAATCGCAATACTTATAGTCCAACTGGATTTTAGTGCCTTCAATTTTCGAAGGATATAAATCTAACAATTCAGAAGACACGTCTCCACCTGCCAACTCTTGTATTAAAAGAGCCGCACGTTTTGCTGCAATAACTGTGATATCTGGATCAATTCCTCTTTCAAAACGGAAAGAAGCATCGGTATTCAACGCGTGTCTTTTGGCTGTTTTACGAACTGAAACCGGGTTAAAATAAGCAGACTCCAAAAATATTTCAGTTGTTGTTTCGGTAACTCCGGATTTGCTTCCGCCAAAAACTCCAGCTATGCACATTCCTTCAGATTCGTCACAAATCATAAGATCCTTATCAGACAGTGCCCTTTCTACTCCATCTAAAGTTTCGAAAACAGTCCCATTAGACAATTCCTGAACAAGAACTTTATCTCCTTTTATTTTCGCTGTATCAAAAGCATGCAAAGGCTGCCCTAATTCATGCATTACATAATTAGTAACATCAACTACATTATTAATCGGACTTAATCCTATTGCTTTTAATCGATTTTGCATCCACTCTGGTGAGTCAGCTATCTTTAAATTTGAGATCTTTACTCCAACATATCTTGGACAAGCTTCATTGTCTTTTACTTCAATGTTAAGCTTAGTATTTCCTTCTTTAAAACTGGTTAACTCTGGCAAAGTAAGTTTACCACATGGAATGTTTTTATGCTGCAATGCGGCGGCTAAATCCCTAGCAACGCCGTAGTGGCTCATTCCATCGGCACGATTAGGAGTTAAGCCAATCTCAATGGTATAATCTGACGACAAATCAAAGTACTCTGCTGCAGGCGTTCCTACTTGAGCACCTTCCTTGAGCACCATAATCCCATCATGACCTTTACCCAAGCCTATTTCATCTTCAGCGCAAATCATTCCTTCAGAAACTTCACCTCTAATTTTAGATTTTTTGATTTCGAACTCTTCTCCTTCAGTTGGATAAAGTTTAGCGCCTACAGTTGCTACAACAATCTTTTGTCCTTTGGCTACATTGGGAGCACCACATACAATTGGTAAGTTAGTATCGGTTCCTATATTAATCTCGGTTACCTTCAATCGATCTGCGTTGGTGTGTTGTTCGCAAGAAACTACCTCTCCAATTACCAAACCTTTTAGGCCTCCCTTAACTTGATCAAATTCTTCAATTCCCTCAACCTCTAAACCGGTATCAGTAAGTAATTCTCCAACGCGCACAGGAGATAAATCAAAGTCTAAATAATCTTTAAGCCAATTGTAAGAAATCTTCATAATAAATGCTTTTCGAGCGTGGCAAAAGTAATGATTTGAATGCGTCCAAAGCTGCAATCAGAGCAGTATTGGAGCCGATAAAACTCTTAATTTAGCGCCACTCAAAAAAAATACAAAAGATGATTCAAAAGGCATTTAATTTTTTACTTATTTCAACTCTTATTTTTTCTGTTTTTAGTTGCTCAGAAGACAATTCTAAAAAGACAATTAAAATTGGGAATGAACAGTGGGCAGTGAGTCGCTCATTGAATTACTTGGGTAAAATTATTCTTGAAGAAAATGGATTCCCAGCTGAAATTGTAAATACAGATATTGAGAATATTTATCGTGGTTTAAATAAAGGAAAAATTGACCTTTTTCTAGATACTTGGGTAGAAGGTCATGATGTTTATTTATATGAGTACAAGGACGTGGAAGACCTTGGTGCTATATATAAAGGATGTCGTTTAGGAATAGCAGTTCCTTCCTATTTTGATGCAGATTCAATAGTTGATTTAATGCGAGATTCATCAATATATGGTAATGTGTTTTACGGTGTCACCAAAGATGCAGGTGTTATGATCAGTTCAATCACTGCAATGAAACAACACGGCATGAGTCCAGAGATTATTAATATGACTGAAGATCAGCTGGTAAAACAATTAGAACTGATGACCAATCAGAAACAAAACTTTGTGACAGGTGCCTGGAATCCTCATTGGAAAATTAAGCAATATGACCTCAAATTTTTGGTCGATACTACTCATTCGTTTATAGAAAGCGATGAGATCCATAAGTATGCAAAAGCTGGATTTAGAGAAACCTATCCGCAAGCGGCTTCAATTCTTTCGAAAATATTCTTTACTGATGATGAATTTTCAGATTACTTGTTAGTTCTAAAAGATGCGACTGAACCTGCAGACATTGAAGCTAGAATAAGAACTTGGATGAAGGACAACCCTGAGAAAGTAGCTTCTTGGATTAAGTAGGCTTATTGTAGTTTATAGCCGCTATGGCAAGTGCAGTGTTATGTGGGTTAACTTGGGGTTTCATTCTATCGATTGTTCGTGGCATTTCGTTTCACATTTACATTATCTCTAGCATTTGCATTACAAGGGCCTTTAGCCTAAGTTATTAGGGGATTGTCTCAATTCCTGAAAATTTATAATCTTCATTCACTTTTTTAAAATTTACACCAAGTTGAGCACCTTCATGTCCAGGTGCTATCTCGTCTTGTTCGCAGATATTGAACAATACCATCAAATCTGATACTCGGTTTTTTGTTTCAACCAATAACACTTTATTTGATTTATTAGCCAGCTCGAAACCATCCGACCTTTTTACTTTTCTCAAATGATTTTCAAAAAAAATCTTGTCTTATGATTAGATATTGAAAATCATTCAGATTTAATACAGCTTCATCAAAGCATGGAAGACAATAAATTTTATCTGTTGATGTTTTTTCAAATTCTAAAATGTCTGGATTTTCAAAAGCCATAAATAATCTTTCACCCATTGAACTGACTTCTGCACTATCTTTTTGAATCGTTGTTTGGCTAAAGGAAATTGACGTCCAAAATATGGCAATGAAAAATATTGTAAAATGTCTTAACATATTTATTGCCAAAGACCTGCGCTATTTCGTCGGAAAAGGGTTTTACCAGAAAACGTTACTCGAAGATACAGATAGTTGTAATCATTTCGAACGAAAGACCGAAGCATAAACCTGCACTGGGATGAAGCGTGTGCTAGCAACACCCAGTGACATTGTTACTAACTCTATCCGTAATACTTAGTTCAATCTCAGGCGTATTAATTTCCACTAGTAATTCCACCTATATGAAAGTCTTGATCCTGTTCATCTTCGGATTCGACCTGAGCAGCTCTTCTATTTATTATATCTCGATTATTTATGAACCCTTTAAATACTCTTTTGAGATGATTTTTTTCTTGTTCCGATAAACATCCACCCTCTAGGATTTGTCTGAATTGTTGTTTTAGCGTCTTCATATTTCTGTTTTCGCAATAGGTAAATAAGAACTGTGCCACAAACTTGATAGCCTTATGCTTATGGATTGTAGAGGACGTGAATGAAAGAGTTGTCTCATTTAGAGACTGTAATACTCAAATGTGGAATCCTATTTTTATTAAATCTAGCTGCATTAAACTTGGTTATCGACCTTTTGATATTAATAATTTGCAATTACTAGAAATAATCAATTGTCAGTCAATACAATCGTTTCAGATTTCTTAGTATCGAATGTAACCCTTCAATTGAGGCCAACGTTCCGTGAATGGTGTCTTAGCATTCCGAAGGATGCTATATGCATTATACACATTGTTATGTGTTGTTTTTAAGTTTAAAAACAAGTTACTCAAATTCTTCCCTCTATCCATTTCTTATCTTAAATCAATGCGTAGGTTTCTTTTGAGAGACACCTTTGTCTAAGATAAAAACATGATACTTTCAAACTTCAAAATCATGGAAAGTTATATTCACAATTAGCAGGTCTTTTAGATCTGACTATTGCCATAAAAGGTGAGTTTAGTATTGGCTACATGCATAGTGGAATTGTTGTCGAAGGAAATGCTATGCGTACTCTAGGAAGCTATGCTTTTATACAATGTTGCCACTAGTTTTTATTATTGTCAGTTCAGACCTTTACAATAGCCAATATAATAATAGGTCGGTGCTAATGTGTCAGCTTGAATTTTATACATGTTGTTGTCTTCGATTATTAATTTTTCGTCAAGTAAGTTCGGATTTTCTCCCTCGAAGTTTATTCGCAAAGTATCTCCTTGTTCTACCCATGTTCCCTTGTGATAATGAACAAAAGCAAACCAACCTATATTAAAGTCTTCAATACTTCCGTTTTCTCGAAAGTAAAGGTGTGAAGTGTTCATTATTCCTTCGTAACAAGCTCTTATTTTAACGGGACTTTGAAAGGTGTTTTCGTTTACTCGAAGTACTTTAATATTCAAAGTTGCGAGAACGGGCAAGGTTAACCCAATTGTCAAATAGTTCTTCAAATTTCTCCAATCAGGCCGTCTAATAACTTTTAAAGTCAAAATGACTATTGCGATTGATACCATTAGAAAACATACAATGTCTATAAGTCCAGTCACGAGAAATACCGCACCAGCAAACTTTACCCAGAAATAGTGCAAGTTCACTGTCAGCAAAAGAATAGCTGCAGGAATTATAACTATAAGGCGCAGTCGTTTTTGTTTGCGCTTCATTTTTCAATTGGTGACGTGCCGTGTATGGTGTCGTAGCATCCCGCAAGGTGCTATGCACTATACGCATTGTTGAACCCAACCTACGGTAGCTAAAGATTAGCCGACCGTAAATTGAACTCATAAAAATAAAAAATTATGAGTAAAATTAGTTCAAAAACCGTTAGAGGCAGATTACCCGGATCAGAT
>Ga0075118_10000544_pt1 | contig 33348 bp, 24 predicted proteins | sample AntAceMetag02UKE_FD_69794 | JGI IMG/M metagenome (GOLD analysis project Ga0075118, IMG submission 69794) | Saline lake microbial communities from Ace Lake, Antarctica - Antarctic Ace Lake Metagenome 02UKE | ecosystem: Environmental > Aquatic > Non-marine Saline and Alkaline > Saline | place...
CCTGCGGCGAGCGGCCCATCCATGAGGTGAAAACAATCTGTTGATTCTCGCCGATGTCGGGAATCGCGTCCACCGGCACGGGGTCGCGCGGCAACGATTTGATTTCCCAGTCGAAGGGCGCGACCATCACCCCCCACAGGATCAGCAACCCCGTGAACAGCACGACAACGAGCTTGTTCTCGAGGCAAAACCGGATGAGCTGGTTGATGGGATTGGGTGACGGCTCAGTGGGCATGGCCGGAATGGTCGAGTTCAGTGGCTGCGGTCAGATTTTCGCGCACGGTGCCGCACCGCAGCATCATGGCGCCGAAGTAGGGGTTGAGCAGCGCCTCGTCCGGTTGCAGCCATTCGGCGCCGCGATCATCATACACCATCGGGCAGTCCATCAGCACGATGTCGCCGGCGAACGCCGTGGGATCGGCGCGCACGGCGACGATTAGCGCGTTCGAGATCGTCTCAAAATGAGGCCGACGGAGCGTATCCAAATCGTCGGCACCGAGGAGGAGATGAATGAGATCGGGTAACGGACCCTGCTGCCCCGTAACCGCCATCATGGCGGTAAGCGCCAGTTGGGCGGCGGGCAGATTGTCGGCGGCCAAGGCGGCGTGTAGCGCGAAGTAGGTGGGTATGATTTTGGCGGCAAGCGCTGGTTCCAGTGTAAGCGCCGCAGAAGGCGTGGCCTCGGTGAGCGTTGTCGTGGTTGCGGCGGAGCTTCCGTGATTATGCCCCGGAGCCGACCCGCCGCCTTCCGGGTTCATCATGCTCGGTTGGGCGACAATTTGCAGCGCACTATCGATTTTGAACGCGCCGTGGGTGACCACCTGATCACCTTCCGCCAAGCCTGATTTCACGATGTAGACTTGCCCGGCTTTGGGACCGAGCACGATTTCGCGTCCCTCATAGGTCGGACGATCACGATCAGGGAGGGCCACGTAAACGACCGCGCGACGGCCCGTGCGCAGCACCGCCGATGCGGGCACAACCAACGGCGGCGGTTGATCGTCGATTTCCGCGTAGCCGAGCTCGGCGGCGGGCACGAGATCCATGCCGCAGACGGTGCATTGCCCCGGCCCATCTTGGATGACCTCGGGATGCATGGGGCTGATCCATTTGCCGGCGAGTTCCGGCACCATAACATTTCCGCTTCCAGTCAAAAGCACCGCCACCCGGCCGGTGGCGAACATGCCCGGTTTTAGGCGTCCGTCGGGGTTGGGCACATTCACGCGGATGGCGGTGGTGCGGGTCCGGCGATCAACCTCGGGGGCGATGAAAGCGATCCGCCCGCGAAAGGACTCGCCGGGGTAGGCTTCGACCTCAAACGAAACTTCCTGACCGAACCGCAGCCAAGCGAGGTCCGAGGCAAAGGCGTCGAGGTGTAACCAGAGCTCACTCAGATCGGCGATGCGGAAGAGCGGTTCGCCGGTTTTTACGTAGTCGCCTTCCTTGATGTTTTTCGTGATGACGATGCCTCCAATGGGAGCGAGTAGTTCGAACTCCTCGCCGTCCGCTGGGTTGGCGATCAAGGCTTCGATCTGCGCGGGCAAGAGGTCCCAGAGCCGCAGCTTCTCGCGGGCGATCTGAGTAAAGGTGCTCGCTGGATTCGCGGCGTGAGCGGTGATCAACTCCCGTTGAGCGATGAGGAGTGCGGGACTGTAAATGCGAGCCAAGTGCTCCCCGGCCTTCACGGGCACACCGGTGTAGTTGACGAAGAGCTGATCGATGCGGGCGGGGAAACGAGCGGTGAGCGAACGCAACCGGGTTTCGTCGTAATCGAGTTTACCCACGAGGCGAACCTCAGCGACCGGCAGGCGTCGTTCGACGCGCGTCGTGTTGATGTCGGCGAGCGCCCGCGAACTTTCGCTCATGCTGAGCGTGCGCGGACCGCTGTCGGCGTCGGAATCGTTGATGAGAGGGATCAAATCCATGCCGCAGATCGGGCAATCCCCGGAGGACGGTTGCTGAATCTGGGGATGCATCGAGCACGTCCAGACCGTCGCTTGAGCGGGTGCTTCAACGATCGGGGCGGTGGCTCCGGCGTCGGGCGCTGAGCTGAAAATTCGGCCCGCGATAGCACCAACGACGAGGGCGCCAATCACGGCAATTACGGTGGTTTTATTCATGATCGGAAGTGGCCGTGAACGCGCCAAGAAGGGGTTGGTTGATCAGGGTTTGGACCGTGATATGCTGTTTCCATGCGTCGGCCGCTGCGCGCCAATGTTGGAGTTCGAGCTCAAGCAGTGAGCGTTCGCTATCGATGACTTCGAGCAGCGTGGTGCCGCCGTTCTCATAGGCCGAGCGGCTGTTAGCCAGAGATTGGCGGGCAAGACTCAACAGCTCTTCGCCGTAGAGTTTCAGTCGGCGATGGGCGTCATCGAGGCGGGCGAGACTGGAAGTCAGATCGGCCCGCAGATGGTTGAGACGGTCATCATACTGATTGATGATGGCGCGGTGCGTGAATTCCGCGTCGGCGCGGGTGGCCTGGTTGCGGGAACCCCAGATGGGCAGGCTCACCGAAAGAGTCACGCCCCAAGGATCCCGGCCGGCGTCGGGGGTGGCGGGATTAACGGTGGGATCGCCGATTTGGATGTAGTTCACGCCGAGAGCCAGGTCGGGATAGCGTTCGAGTCGGGCCATCTCCCGGCGGACATCGGCGCTCTCGATTTGGCGCTTAATCATCTTCAGTTCAGGGTGATTGGTTTCCAGAGCCCGCGCGAGCTCGACCGCGCGCCACGTCGGCAAGGCGACCGGAGGTTCCCATTGGGGCGCGGCGAGACGGGTTTCGCTGGGCTGCGCCAACATCGCGTTGAGCCGAGCGGCCAGCGTGAGGCGCTCCTGTTCGAGCGATGCGAGTTTATCGGCGGTCCGCCCGATCTCGACCTTCAGGCGCAGGAGGGCGTTGAGCGGGCCGCCGGCGCGAACTTTTTCTTCCACGATGGGTTCGAGTTGTTCGAGTAACCGTAGATTCTCGGCGGTCAGCTGAATCGCCCGGTCATTGAAGCCGTAGTCGAAGAACAGATTCGCCACGAGTAGGGCAACGGAAAGCTGGCGACTTTGCCAAGCATACCAAACGGCCTCGGCTTCTGCGGATGCGCCCAAGGCGCGTTGATCGAGTTTGCCGAACCACGGGAGACGCTGGCTCAACGATAAGACGTTTTCCTGCGGGCCCGTGCGGGTCTGTACCGATTCAACGAAGTGCGTAACTTGAAAAACCGGGTCCGGTAGGGCGCTGGATTGCGCGATGCGTTCTCGGGCGGCGTCGTAGCGAGACGCCAAGGCCTGCAACTCGGGATTGATGGTCTGGACTTGTTCCAGATAGCCCACCAACGAATGGAGGGAAGCGGGTGGGTCGGTCGGCGTTTGAGCCGCCGTAAAGGCGACGCCGAGAAGTCCGACTCCGACAGCGGAGCGAATAAGCGCTTTCATAGGTAGAAGGGGAGCGTTTTTTTAGATCCGCGCACCTCGGATCACAAATCATTTTGCTAAATCCCCCGGGACCGCCGACGCCCTCGTCGGCTTGATTATCAACGCTTCGGATGCCGACGGGGGCGTCGGCGCTCCCAGCCAAGAGTGACTGGGAGGGGCAAGAATCCCAGAACAAGGCTAGGGTCAAGCTTTTGCTGCGCAAGAGTCGCCGCAGCAGGCTGCGCAATCGTCGCCACAGCAGGCTTGGCAGGCCGCGGCATCCGCGCAGCAAGCGAGCGCTTTCATATTGGAGTCGCCGCAGCAGGCCGCACCCGCTTCGGCATCCGCGCAACCGGCGCCGGCCACATCACAATTTTCGCAACCGACGTTAGCTCCCGCGAGGGGGCCCAAGCACGGGCAGTCCGCGCTACATTCGTCTTCGCCGTTGTAGCAACAGGCCTCAGCGCAGCAGGCTGGTAATGCGCTTGATGCGACGTCGGCGTTGAGTGGGACCAGCGCGAAGAGAAAGAGCGAAAGGTAGGAGGCGAGAATCTTCATGTGGGCAGTGATACGTTCGTCGGCTCCGATCCCCTCGAGAAAATTGCACCTATTTTATCAAATCCCTCGCGACGAGCTTTCGGCCGAGCCGCACCCGTTGTCGGCTGCACATCCACAGAAACAGTTGTCCGGTGGTGAACGCATCGCCGCTGGCGGTGTGTCGCCCCATCACGGGTAGGCCGGCGTGTTGGCAGACTTCGTCTAACCCGGGGGGCTGCTGATTGACGTAGCCGGTGCGGTGAAAGGCGTCGATGTGCCGCATCGCCAGCGTGGCGGTATCGATCAATCGATTACGTAGCTTCATCCCGAAGTGACGTTGCAACGCGGCGCCAATCATGGCGGCGTCGAACCCGATATGATGACCCACGATCACCGATCCGGACAGGAGCGGCAGGAGTTCGGTCAGCACCTCGATTTCAGGCGTAGCCCGCGCCGATTCTCCCGGCGCGATGCCGTGGATTTTGACCGCTTCGTTATTTGGGGTGGTGGCCTGTTGCACCAGCCAGTTGCGGCGATTTTGAATCTCCATGCGGCCGTGGCGGATCGGCACGATGCCGATGCTCAGTAGGTGATCTTTGGTGGTATCGAAGCCGCTAGTTTCCGCGTCGAGGGCGATGAAGGGCAGGTCGCTGATATTCGCCTTGCGATCAAGTTTGCCGGGGGTGGCATCCCGGTAGGCGGCCGCGACTGCGGGGATGGGTTTGCGCTTGAACCAGTTGAACATCACCGCGGTTCCAAGTTGAAGGATAGGCGGACATGCGTCTGCACCATGCGCACGACATCAAACGCCTGCGCCAAACGGGCTTTCTCCAGTTTGGAGAGTTTTGAAGGATCAACGAACCGCCCGGAGTCATGCCGACTGATGGCGGTCGTGAGGCGCAAGGAGAGCAGCACGTCGTAAGCCTCCCGGGCGACCTTGGCGAGATCGGCCAAGGCCGGCACGTTGCGCCGCAGGTCCTCCCAACGGCCACCGGTGGAGTAGCGGCGGGTCTGGTTATGTTTGAGGGCCAGCAGTCGACCCGCATCGCGCAGCGGCGCGAGGGCGCGGCCTTTGAGGTCGAACTCGCCCGCGCGATCACCGCGACGTTCGACCACAAAGTTGCCCCAAAAACTGAGCGGTGGCGACGTCTCGATCACGAGGTTGGCTAACCGGCGTTGCAGCCAAGTATTGTTCCGCACCGAGTCAATGATCGCTTGCCGGATCGGTCGCACGATGGCGGGGCTGCCCGCGACAAACCGCAAATCGTAGAGCACGATACCACGGAACAGCGGATCATCTTCCGTGCTAGTGGCCATCTCTTCGATCTCCTCGCGCCACTCCGAATCGGTCCGGCACCACTTCGGGTTGGACGCCATCACGCCGCCCTGACAACGGGCGAAACCGCACTCGACCATCATGGCGACGACCTGGTTGGTCAGTTTAAGAAAAAGCTCCCGGTTGGATTGATCGGTGGTCTCCGAGTCACTGGCCGCAAACACCAACGCGTTGTCCATGTCGGTGCGCAACGTCTGTTCTCGCCGCCCATCGCTGCCCACGGATAACCACGCCCAAGGCACGGCAGGTAGGGTAACGCCGCTGGCGGTCAGTTCCGCGGTCGCCAACTCCAACAGACGTTTAATCAGTTCGTCATAGAGCTCGGCACAAATCTGCCCCAAGAAGATGGCCGACACGCCAGCATCGAGGTAGCTGCCGGTGATCTCTTCGATCTCGTCGCAGAGCTCCCGCAGTCGTGCCACCGTGCGCGCGTGGCGAAATTCGCGAAGCAGTCCGGCGGGGTGATGTCCACTTTGCGCGAGCAGGTCCTTGTTGGTGAAAACGTCCAGTGCGGGCGTATCGGTAGTGCCGTCTTCGGTGACGCAAACCTGGCCGATCCGTTCACGGAGCATGAGCAGAATGGCCGCCGTGGCCGAGGACAACGACGACACGGTGATGACCGGACTCGCCATGATGCCGACGACCGCATTGGTGCGAGGCATCTCGCCGGCCACCACGTGTTTGATGATCGCGCTTTGGGTCACGATGCCCAACGGGCAGCGCTGTTGGTTGACCACCAGAACGGAAGGCACCCGTCGCTTGGCCATGATGGTGGCGGCATCGTGAATCGAAGTGTCGGGAGAACAGGTGAGTAGACGCTCGAGCGCGCGTGGCTGGATGACTTTGCCGCCCGCCAAATGCGCTTGAAGGATGTTTTTGGCGCGACCACTTATCCCGCTATATTCGGGCGCGGGCACCGCGGTGGATTCGCCCCCCAGTCGGGTCGTCCAGAAGAGGTGCCGATTCACGTAGTGCCGCGCGTCATCGTGGTCGGCCAGCAGCCGTTGGATCGGTTTCCACGTGAGTCCGTAGAGGACGGTGTCCTCGACCACCCGCGCCGTCGTGCGGACCGGTTCGCCGCGAAGTAGGGGAGTGAGCCCGAGCAAATCGCCCTCATCTCTCACGGCGACCAGCTCGGTTTGGGCATCGTTGGTAATGTGGTATTCTACCCGTCCCCGCACGAGCACATACAGCGAATCGCCGGGAGGGTCACCTTGTTGCCATACCTGCTCGCCCGCCACCAAGACCCGAACGTGAGCCGTCTGCGCCATCTGATCGATGGCCTCAGGCGCGAGCATTGAAAACGGCGGGTATCGCCGGAGCGTCGCCGCGATGCGATCGGGAATCAGGTTGGTCTCATCCATGGTCTGAGCGGAAGACAAATGATCCGAAGACGCGGGCGCAAGACGCGCGGAGACGAGACACTCTGCCGCTCCGGGGTCAGCGACCCCGGCTACAACCATCCGATCCGAACTCCGCTGTAGCCGGGGTCGCTGACCCCGGGCTTCAAATATTTGGCCACGGTTAGCTTACTCCGCTCCGACCTGCTGCTGCAGGGCGAGCAATACGTCGCCCGCCGGCGGGGCATCGGGGTTGTCGAATGCGGCGGTCAGTTCGGTGATCAGCAGGTCGTCGGCGTCGGCCATGCCCACCCGCCAGCTCGCGGCCCCCGGCAGTTCCCCGGCGCTCGTCGTTCCCATCAGTGGACGCACATGGAGCACGTCATCCACCGTCGCGTAGTAGAGCCCTAACTCTTCGTCGTAGAATAGCGCGTCGGCTTCATCGATCAGCGCGGGGTTGTTCAACCCGAGAGCGACGAGCAAGTAGTCCAGCGGCAGCGCGGGGATTCCGCTCCCCGATTGGTGGGAGAAAAATTTCGTGTCCGCCGCGAAGTCGCGGAGCAACGCCGCGCGGGTACCGAGCAGATAAGCGCCGTAGTCGAGGTCACCGAGCTCTACCGCCGCCCGTTGCATGACGTGGAGCATCAAGCCGTGATCGCCAGCGGTGGCCGTGATCTGAATGCGAGGATCTTCCGCGGCGTCGCGAGCCAATTGCAGCTTGAGCAAGAGGTCGCGCCACGTGGCACCAGTCGTATTCAAAGGTGAACTACGCAGAATATTGCGACCCGCGTGGTCGCCCTGCAAATCTTCGGCGGGGTCGACATTACCATCCGGGAGGGCACCGAGGGTTTTCGCCACCTCGGCGTCGATCATCGCGGTCAATTCTTCGTAGTCCCAAGTTTGGAGCGTGGCGGTGGGCGACCGGGTTGCGTCTTCGCCCACGATGAACGTGCCATCGCCGGGACTGAGCCGGTTGATGGCGTAGTCGATTACACTTTTGGCCCCAGCCGCGAAAATGGGATCGTCAGAAACGGCGGCGGCATCGAGGCAGGCGAGGGCGAACCGAGCTTGGTCGGTCAGGCGCTTTTGAAAAATCGGAATCGATCCTTGGGTGTCCACGGTTGATCGGTAGACTCCGCCGTCGATGGGGTCGCGCAGTGGGCTGGTGATGCGAACCCGCAAGACTTGGAGCGCGGTCCGCTGGAATTTGCCGCCTCGCTGGATGAGGAAGCGTAGCAATTCCGGCTCCGCGTGATGGGGCGCTTCGCCGAAAAGACTGGAATCTGGGTTGAGGGTTTTGACCCACTGGTGAGCGGCATCGGTCAGCGCCAGGTCGAGATCGTCAAGGCCGTCAGCGGCGAAGGGCAGGTAGTCGGCAATGAGTTCGAGGCGGCGTTCGGCGGCCCGCCGGACGCCGTCGGCACCAGCGGCCCATTGATCCGCCGCTCGTTTGGCGACGACCATAAATCCTTCGCGACCCCACTCCTCGGTGGGCGGCAAGTAGCTGGCGCCTTCGATCGGAAGTTGGTCGGGAGTGAACCAGAGATTCAAGGGCCACCCGGGGAGTTTCTGCTCCGCGGCTAACCACTGCTGACCAAAGGCCGCCACCCCGGGCACTTCGTGACGATTGGCCCGCACGCAGACAAAATGTTCGTTCAGAAACGCGGTGACTTCCTGGTTGGTGAAGGTGTCCTGGTCCATCGACGTCGCGAGTTCGCTGAGTGGGTCGCCGATCAACAGGTAGATGGGTTTATCCCGCTCGAGGGCGAGGGCGAGCGTGGCAGGACTCCATGGTTTCCAGTCTACTTGAGCAGCACTCCCGAGGGGTAGTAGGTAGAAAATGAAGACAAAGAAACGAGGGAGCTGGGCTATCATGGCGAGGGGGGGAGGTTGGATTCGAAGAGTCGGACGGGGCCGCGGGAATCGGCCGTAATGATGCGGGGAAGAGCGGTGGCCTCGAGGGTCGGCAAAAGGGCCAGGCCGCGAGTGTCACCGGGAGTGAGGATGCCAGAAGCACGTGGACTCAAGGGCGTGAAGTGGCCGGTGCCATCGCCGCGGAACAGGCGGCCGAGACTGCCGTCGAAGCGCCCCGTGGAAGGCTCGGGGCTAAAATCGTTGCCGACAATCAGGAGGTCGGCGATTTGATCGCCATCGAGATCGTGATGGATGAACCCGTGGATCGGCGCAAACTGGGCATCGATCGGGAGTGGGGAGAATACGAAAGTCCCATCGGGTTGTTGTAGAAACACGCCTGAGCGAAGTTCCGTGGCTTCCAACCTCATGGTCTGGTCCAGTTGTTCCGCCGAAAATAGATCGCTCACGGTAGCGTCGGCGTAGCGGGCGAAGGTCCGATACTGGCGGCGCAGTTTGCGAAACGAATAGGCGAGTTTGCTCAGGCCGCGCACGGGGTAGAGTTTGTCGCCGTCGTATTGCGCCTCGAGCAATTCGAAACGGCCCGATCCATCGAGATCGCCGGCGTAGAGCACCGCGGGATGGGTCGGCGTCGCCTCATACTTGGTGTTGAGGCCGACGTTGCCGCCAAGCAGATCCATGCGACCATCTTGATTCACATCGGCAACCGCGACGGCGCTCCACCAACCGGTGATGGTCGCGAGACCCGTTTCCGCGGTGATGTCTTCGAAGGTCCCCGCGGTATTGCGGAAAATCTTTATCGGCCCCCACTCGGTCGCGACGACGAGATCGGGGTCCCCGTCGCGGTCCAGATCCGACCAGCCGGCGGCGGTTACGAGGCCAGCGTTGGCTAGCGCGTCGCTGATGGCGATGGGTTGCAGACCGTCAGCCGAACTGCGGTAGAGAAATGATCGGGACGCTTTGGGCCATTCGCCGGGCACGGAGCGTCCGCCGACAAATACATAAGTCGTATCGCGGTGCGTGGTCGCCGTCACTGCCGTCGTGCTCACGCCATCCGCCAAGGATTGCCCCGCGTCGAATCGACCTTGGCCGTCGCCGAGGTAGAGGTAGTCATCAAGGAGGGGATCACCCTCGGTGGGCTCGACGCCGCCGGCGCTGATTAACAGGTCGAGGTGCCCATCATCATTGGCGTCGAGAAAAACGGCTCCGGTATCATCGGCCGCAGCGCGCTTGCTCCACGGCTGAACGGCCGCCGGACTGAACGACGTAGCGTTGTCGGCGATAAAGAGGGTGCCGCTTTGGCCCCGCGCACCGGTCACGAAGACGTCGGTGAGGCCATCGCCGTTGACGTCTGCCACGGTGACGGCGGGGGCGGTTTGGCCGAGCCGTCGGGGCAGCAACCGCTGGCGCGCGAGTTCTTCCATGGGGTAGGCATCGCTCTCGTAATCCAAACCCCGTTCATCCGCAGTTTCGCGATAGAGGGCGCCAGAGAGGTCGGTGTAAAATAGCGCCTCGGGTCGCTGGGCTTCAACGGCTGCTAGCTGAGTGATGTCCAACCGACGGTTGATTGGAGGGGCTTCGTAAACGCTGAGGTCGCCATTGGGCCAACGCACCGTGAGTTCGATAATGGAGTTAGCTTCCCCGAGGCCGAAAATAATGGTCCCCAGTTCGGAGGAAACCACGCCGCGCTCAGGGTAGACTTGCCGCACTTGCGATCCCGCCGGGGTGGTCACGGTGATGACGGCACCGGTGGCATCACGGTTGGGCGCGAGTCCGTGGAGTTGCACCGCAATCCGGTTACCCGCGGTCGTGTCGTTGCGGACGATGGTGGGCGGGCCCTCGAGGTTGGCGAAGACGATGTCGAGATCGCCGTCGTTGTCCAAATCGGCGAGGGCACAGCCAAAGGATACGCCGTGGTGATCGAGTCCCCATTCCTTGGATACGTTGGAAAATTGGAGGTTACCGTGGTTGCGGAAGACGAGGTTGGGCTCGGCCCGCACCGGCGCCTCGCGCCACACCCGGGCGCGGGCGGCAAGGTTGGGAGCGATGTTCTGTTTATCGACCAGATCGGCATCGATGAAGTTACGCAGCATGCCATTGGTGTAGAACACATCGGAGAGGCCGTCGTTATCGAGATCGGCGATCCGGGCGGCCCAAGTCCAACCGGTGGCCTGCATGCCGGTAAGGTGAGCGACTTCCTCGTAACGATCGGTGCCGGTGCCGAGGTAGACGGCATTCCACGTGTATTGGGGGATGAGCTCGGCCACCCGTTCTATCTCCCAAAGTCCGCGGCCCATTTCTTCCATCCCCGTCATGAACTCGGCGCGGGTCTGGTCACGCATGTCGGCGACCAGAAAATCGATCTCCCCGTCGTTGTTCAGGTCCCCGGCATCGGCGCCCATGGAGAAATAGGTCACGTGTGGCAGGCGCTCGTCGACGACGTCGGTGAAGGTGCCGTCGCCGTTGTTGAGGTAGAAGCGGTCGGGCGTTTCGAAATCGTTGGCGACGTAGATGTCGGGCCAACCATCGCGATTGGCGTCGAACCAGATGGCGGTGTGGCCTTGGGATTTGCCCCAGATGCCGGCGTCGAGCGCCACGTTCTCAAAGGTGCCGTCGCCATTGTTGCGCAGCAGGTAATCGGGTTGACCGGTGGGGCTTTTCGAGAAATCGAGAATGTTGGTGCAGAGGTAGGCGTCGAGGTCACCGTCACCATCGTAGTCGGCAAAGGCCGCATGCACCGACGCGTCGTGGATATTTAAGCCGTAGGCGCCGCCCTCTTCCGTGAAGGTGCCGTCGGCTTGATTGACGAAGAGCAGGTTGGGGGCGTCGAGCCGGGAGACATAGATATCCGTCCAACCGTCTTGATTGATGTCGACGGCGGTGGCGCCAGTTTGGCCGGCGGGATCGTCGGCTCCGTCGACGCCAGCCGCGGCGGCGACATCCTCAAACTGCCCGGGTTTAATCTGGCGGTAGAGCGCGTTGGCCCCGTTTTTGGAAATCACATAGATGTCCAATTGGCCATCGCGATCGAAGTCAGCCACGGCGAGCCCCGTCTCCAAGGCCCCCAAAGTGTATTCCCGAAAACGGTCACCCCACATGCGCGGGTCATTGAAGACGTTGGGCACCGTGACGCCGGTGGCCTCCGCGCTGAGCGTGGTGAAAGGAGTGGGCCCCGGAGCGGATGTCCGAGCGGCCAACGGTGAGTCAACGAGGGTCGCAGCCGCGATCGAACCCGCGGCGAGACTGACGAAAACAAAACGAGACACATTCATGGCACTGGCCCCGCGTAACGGAGCCCAATTAATCACTGATGTTTTTGTAGTGCGTTGGCGAAGACGAAGTCGGCGATCTCGATGCCGATACGCCGACCTTCGACGACATCCAGCATGGTGTGAATGCCGCCCCAGACCCGACTCATATTAAGCTCAATCGAAGCTTCGGAAAAACTATCGTAGGAGCGCACGACCCCGGGCAGGCCGTCCGAGGTGGAGGTGAACTCAAAATCATCGGTGCCGATGTAGAGTGCGAGCATGCGGGACGACGCGCCGGTGAAGGTGGAGTGGGCGGAGGGGTAAGTCGGGTGCGCGGGCGAGGCCATGTTGGGGATGAACTCCGGCTCGGCCTCGGCGTGGGCGTTGATGTCGGCCGTGACCTCGCGCAGGGCGGTCTCGGGTCGCCAGTGCAAGTAATAGAACTTGGATTCCCAGGACGAGATCCCGGCGTCCGCGGTGGCGAGGGTAAGCAACGCAAAAAGATGGGCGGTTTGTTCGACCGAAAATTCCTGACGACGGGCGACGTCTTGCGCGATTTCGCACCAGTGACCCGCGGGAGTAGCGGTGCCGAGATCATCGGCCCAGAAAGGAGTGGAGAGGGTTTGGTATTCATCGCGGTCGGCGTCGTCGCGGCCTCCCACCTTGGCCATGAAGGCGAGCTCGGCGGCATACTCCGCGGAGTCGAGGGGCAGCGGGGGCGGCGCGCGGAATTGGTCCGGCGCGGTCAACACGAAGGGGGTCACGTGAGCGACGGAAGGGGAGACCGGCGGACGAAAGGCCGGTGGCGTTTCGCGCCATTTGCCGATTTCCGACGAAGTGATGGCGCCCGCGTAAGGTTGGTCGAGACCGGCGGTCGCGCGGTGGTCCAGAATCTGTTGGGCCACGTTGCGGCCCCAAGCAATCCCGCGGTCGCGGGCTTCACTAGCGGGAATGTCGGACAGGGCTTCGTCGTAGGCCTGTTTCATGACCCGAGGGTTCACTTCATTACCCCAGATATTTTGCAGCACCAGATGGGCTGCGGCGGCGATGGCGGCATCGCGATCAGCGCCGGCGGGGGCGGCTTCATTGACGAGCCAAGGATAGTAGGCGTGGTCGAAGCCATTAACGGTGTCGAAGATGGCGGCATGGAACGTGCCCAAATGGAGCGCGGCGACGGGGGGCGGATTGCGGGAGAGTCGGGTCGCGTGCAGGGCTTGGTCGTTCCAGTAGAGGACCGGATTGGCCGCCACCGAGCTGATGACGAATCCGGCGAGCAGCAGAAGGGAGGCAAGAAGCGAACGGTTCATGGGAGGGGTTCCAGGGGGTTTGAACTCTCGTTAGTTATCCAGTCAACGGGTCACCGCGGGCAACAACGCTTTGAGCCCATCCCGGATTGCGTTAAACACGGCGAGCCGCCGGCCGCCAGAGTTAGCGGAAGTCGTGAGAAGCTTGGTTGGGCACCGCCGTCAATTGGAGGGCGGCGATGGTATCGGCCTTGATGTGGATGACCCCCTGCTGGAACTGGAGTTGGCCGGTGATGCGCAGGGCTGATTCTAGATTGATCACGAGGCGATACGTTTCGAATTTGGCGGGCGTGACGATGCAGTTGGCCACGCCCGTTTCGTCTTCGAGGGAGATGAACACAAAGCCCTTGGCGGTGCCCGGTCGTTGGCGGCAGATCACGCTGCCCGCGACCACCACTTGATCGCCATTTTTGCCGAGAGGCAGATCGCTTGCGCGCCAGACATCGGGCAGCGCCGGGCGGACGTGCGCCATGGGGTGGACTCCGGCGGTGAGGCCCATGAGCGCAAAGTCCGCCTGCACGCGCTCGCCGCGTGACATTGGGGCGAGCGCACCGGGGTGCTGGTCGGGCGTAAAGCCCGACTCACGTTGGCATGTCTCCGTGCTTGGGGTGGGTCGGCCTTTATGGCCGACAGTTTCGGTAGAGTTGTCGCTGGTCTCGTTAAGGTCGGCACCGGGGTCGGCGACCCCGGCTACAGCTAGGTCCTCTGCTACCAGCAGTTCCTGCTCTGCGGTTTCTTGATACTTGTTACGTAATCCTTGGCCCTGCTGCGGCGCGCTGCCAGCGCGCTGCAGCAACGGTTCATCGGCAGACCAGGCGGCTTCGATTTGCCAGAGCGCCGCGCGGCGGTGGTCGGCGAAGGTATTTAAGGCGCCAATGGCGGCGAGGGCGCGCCGATCCGCTGCGGAAAAACGGGTGCGCGCCAACCAGTCGTTGAGGTCGGTAAAGGGCCGCTCGGCGCGGGCGGCGAGCATCGCGCGAGTGGCTGCTTGGTTGAGGCCTTTGATGTAGCAAAGCCCGAGCCGGACCGAGCCGACACTCCGTGAAGCGGAGCTATGGCAGGCAGGCTCCGGGGTGGGCGATGCATTGTCGGGTTCAATGTCGGTCTCGCAGCGCTCCGGACCGGGGTCAGCGACCCCGGCTACAGTATCGATCGTGGAGTGATCTTGATCCTTGATCCTTGCTCCTTGTTCCTTCGGCGGCGGCGGCTCGGTCGCTGCCACCGTGCATTGCCACTCCGAGTGCTGCACGCAGACGGGGAGGAACTTGACGCCATGGCGGCGGGCGTCCTGCACGAGCGTCGCCGGTCCATAGAAGCCCATGGGCTGATGATTCAGCAGACTCGCCACAAACTCGGCGGGACGATGCGCCTTGAGCCACATGCTGGCGTAGGCGAGCAGGGCAAAGCTCATGGAATGCGATTCGGGAAACCCGTAGATCGCAAAGTTGGACGCCGACTCGATTAACAGTTCACAGATGCGATCCGACCAGCCGTGTTCGCGCATGGCGGCGCGCAGATTGGTGAGGCCGCGTTCGAGGCGTTCGGTGCCGTGACTAAAACCCATAGCGCGGCGCAGCTCCTCGGCTTGCGTGCCGTTGTAGTTCGCCAGCTCCATGGCACAGGCGAGCATCTGTTCTTGGAAGAGGACGACGCCATAAGTGCGTTCGAGAATCGGCCGGAGGCGTTCGTGGACTTCGGGATCGAGGCAGACGATCGGTTCGCCTTGATGCCGTCGCCGGATGATCGGGTGCACGAGTTGGCCGACGATGGGGCCGGGTCGCACAATCGCGACCTGCATGGCGATGTCGTAAAAACAGGCCGGTTTGAATCGGCGTAGGCTGACCATCTGGGCGCGACTCTCGACTTGGAAAACGCCTACGGTGTCGGCGGTCTGCAGCATCTGGTAGGTTTTGGGATCGTCGGCGGGCAGGTTGTAGAGCGAGAGCTCTTCGCCGCGATTGCCGCACAGTTCGAAGCAATCCTGCAGCACGGCCATCATGCCGAGTCCGAGGAGGTCGACCTTGACGATGCCGAGGTCTTCGCAGTCATCCTTGTCCCACTGGACGACCACGCGCCCGGGCATCGAGGCGGGCTCCAAGGGCACGACTTGGTTGAGCCGACCGCCGCAGATGACCATGCCGCCGGAATGTTGGCCGAGATGACGCGGCAGACCGTGGAGTTGTTGGTGTAACTGGGCGAGGATGGCGGCGCGCGGGTGGGCCCGCGGCAGGCCAGATTTTTCGAGCTGTTCCTGCAGGCCGAGGGTGTGCGGAAAGTCTCCGCCGTGGAAGAGGCTGGAGAACCGATCCATCACATCGTCGGCGAGGCCGAGCACCTTGCCGAGTTCGCGGGTGGCACCGCGCCCGCGGTAGGTGATGACGTTGGCGGTCATGGCGGCGCCGTGCGGGGAATAGCGCCGATAGACCTCTTGGATGATCGACTCGCGCAGGTCGCCGCTGGGGAGGTCCAGATCGATGTCGGGCCACGAAGGTCGACCGTCGGCATCGACGCGGCCTTCGCTGAGGAAGCGTTCGAACAGGAGGTGGTTTTTTACTGGATCGACCGCCGTAATCCGCAAGGCGTAGCAGACCACGCTGTTGGCCGCGGAGCCGCGACCTTGGACGAGGATGCCGTGCGAGCGGGCCCATTTGCAGAGATCGGCGACGATGAGAAAGTAGCCGCAAAATCCGAGTTTCTCGATCAGAGCGAGTTCGGTTTCGATCTGGCGGCGGTAGCGCGCCGTGAGTCGAGGGATCAGATCGCGGATGCCGGCGAAGACCAGTTTACGCAGATGCGAAGGCATGGTGTCCCACGGCGGCACCGGAAAATCGGGGAACTGATATCCGAGGTCCTGGAGGGTGAATTGTAACCGATCAGACAGGCGGGCGGTGTTGCTGATGGCCTCGGGTAGATCGGCAAATTTCTCCGCCATGAGGTGGCCGGAGCGGACCTGGCGATCGGCGTTGGGCGCAAGGAGACGACCCGCCCCGTCGAGCGTGGTGTGATGGCGCAGGCAGGTGAAGACATCGGCGATGAGGCGGGCGTTGCTGTCGGCGTGGGTGATCCCGCCGGTGGCGAGCAGGGGAAGATTCTGACTGGCGGCGAGATCGCGCAGGAACTGCACGGCGCGTTCTTCGCCGCGCCCGCGGTGGCGCTGCACTTCGACGTAGAGCCGATCGGAGCCGAAGATGCGTTGGAGCTGCTCCAGCGGAGCGGTGACGGCATCGGGTCCGCCGGTCTGCCACGCCGAGAGGACGGGGCCCTCGGTGTCGCCGGTCATAGCGATGAGACCCTCGGAGTATTGGGCGACTTCGTCCCACGTGGCGTAGCACGGGCGTTTGCGCTCGCGGAGGTCGGCGGGGGTGGGGGCGAAGGGGTCAGGTCGTGAAAATCGAATTTCGCTTCGCTGCATTTCACTTTGTCTACAACCTGACCCCGTGGTGTCGCGCGGCGTCTGCTTGGTGTGCGAGATGAGCTGGCAGAGGTTTTGGTAGCCGGTGCGGTTGGCGACGAGCAGGGGGAGCGTGGTGCCATCGCGCAGCGTGATCTCGGCACCGACGAGCGGCCGCACGCCGACCTTGTTGGCCGCGTGATAAAACCGCGGTGCCCCGAATACACCGTCGCGGTCGCACACGGCCATGGCCGGGAGTTCCAGTCGCGCCGCTGCGGCAGCAAGGTCACCGGGCATGGACGCGCCGCGCAAAAAACTAAATGCGCTGTTGGCGTGAAGCTCGGTGTAGTCGGAGGCAGGCAAGAGAGGGGAGCGGTGCGCGCTGCGCGCGAATGGCCAATGTTTAATGATGAATGGCCAATGGTGGACTGAGCGGTGCTAGGAGGTAGGGAGTTGATTCACACGTAGCGTGAGAGCGCGGAGATGGTGCGCCGCATAGGTGCGCCCCGAAGGGGTGACGAAATGGGTGCCCTTTGGGCGATTGAGGAACAAAGATCACAGAGGAGTCATGGAGGGCACAGAGGCGGCCTGAAAAATCATTATCTTACTCCTCCTCGTTCTCGAAAGCGGCGGAGTGGTTCGGTGGGTTGGGATCTTGCTTTTTCTTCTTTATCTTTATCTCGGCGAGGGGGTGGTGAGTCGGAAGCGGTGGGGCAGGCGCGGGAGAAAGAGTAGGAGGAAGAGAATGAGTAAGATGGGTTCGGCTGAAGTGGTCTGAATATTGTTATTTGTTACTTCGCGGAGCATGCTTCGTGTTAATCGTATTCACCATCTAGATACCAGCCGGTCGGCGTGTGGCTGAGGCGGTAGAGGCCGGGCGCGGGCGGGCCGAGCGCGATGTCCCATTCTTCGCGGGCCCAAGCTTGATCGTTTTGCCACCACTCGCCGTTGGCGCGCCACGGGCCGTGATGGGCGGTGATCTCGCCGTGGATGTGATCGGTCCGCATGAAAACGGGCACGCGGGAGCGGGGGCGGAGTTCGACTTGTGCGGGGAGCGGAGGGCGGAATCGCCGGAGGGGCACACCGAGGGTGGGCAGGGGGGCCGATTCCGGCGGGGCGAGCGCTTCGCTGGTGGCAGGGGTGGCGAGGGTGGCGGAGTCGGGGCGGTGGGTATTGCTGAGTTGGGGCGTGCCGACTTGGTCCGAGCCGAGCAGGGCGGCGGCGCGGGCGAGGGTCTCGGCGAAGCCGTGCGGGTCGCGCAGACCGGCGTCGAACAGGCCTTGTTGGCGGTGCAGCGGACGAGTGGGTAACAACTCCAGTCGGATCGCGACGATGGCGGTGTCGGTGGTGACGGTTTCCAAGTGCGACTGCAGAGTGCGGAAGAGCAGATCGGGTGAGGCCGTCGGTTGGGGCAGCCGAATGGAGCGTTGGTGACTGGTATCGTCGTCGAGGCGCAGGCAGAGGTCGAGTTCGGTGGCAGCGAGCGCGACGCCTTGGAGATCGAGGCAGAGCCGATCAACGAAACGACGGAGTAGGAAGAGCAGAGGCTCGAGAGATTCGATGCGGTCCTCCAACTCCATGGCGGCCGCGAAGCTGCGGGGTGGTGGCAGCGGTTGGATGGGGCGGGTGGTCTCGCCGGCGGCGCGTTCCCAGAGGGCCAGTCCCCCGGGTCCAAGGCGTTGGGCGACATCGGCTTTGGCGAGGGCGGTGAGTTGCCCGAGCGTGGTGATGCCCCACAGGCGCAAGATCTCAACGTGCTCGGGTTCGGGCTCGGCCGCGGCGAGGGGCAGCGGGGCGAGGAAGTCGCGAGCGTCGGCGACGGTGAGGATAGCAGCAGACGACAGGACGCCTCTTGCTCTTTCCTCCCGGTTGGGACGGTTTGGGGCGAAGGGGTCAGGTTGAAAAAAATGAATTCCGTCCCGTTGGGGCTCCGTTGCACTTTTGGGCGATGCTGACCCCGAAGCTTCGGCGGCCCGAGCAGCGTAGAGGGCGAGCAGCGGCGTGTGTGCGAGTCCGGCGGTAGCGGTAAGTCCCAGAGTGGCGAGCCGGGTGAGGGCGGCGGAAAGACGGGGTTGGCGTTGAGCGGTGGGTAAGGCGGTGACGTCGATCGTGGCGATGCCAGGAGCCGTATCTTCGACGAGCGGCGATAAGGTTGCCGCGGCGGCGAGCAGGGCGGCGCTAGCTTCGTCGTCGGCTCCGATATCGATCTGTTGCACACGGAGATCGGGGCAGCGTGAAAGCGCTTGGGGCGCGGTCAGACCCGTGACGACGCCGGCGGCCCGAGCGGGCGAGGTGAGCGCGAGGATGATCGCCCGGCGATGGCTGCCGTCGAGCAGCGCAAGGGGTTGTTTAATGAGTTCGGGGCGGACCCGGAGGAGCGCTTGTAACGAAAAATCAGATACAAGGAGGGTAGCGAAAGAGGGAGCGGCGGAAGATGGTTTTAGCACGGGACGTTGCGCGCGTTGCGCGCGAATGACGAATGACGAATGACGAATGATCGAGATGCGGGATGGCGGGGGGCCGTTCTCTTACTCTTACTCGTCCTCGAACGCGGCGGAGTGGCTCAGGGAGGCGGGATCTTTCTCTTTCCTCTTTATCTCAAAGGCGTGTGATGAAGCGCCGGAACAGATGGGGGGGAAGAGAAAGAATAAGGATAAAGAGGGGCTATGCGCTGCGGGCGGTTATTCTTTGACGGTGGAGGTGGATATTGAGTTGGGGGAGCGCGTTGGGGCGGTCGGATTGGAGCGTGGCGAGGGGGAGAGGAGCGGTGAGTTGGAGGCGAAGGGTGGCGCTGGGGACGAGGGGGCGCGGGGTGATGACGAGGAGGGTGAGCTCGGTGCCTTCGACGGCGCGTTGCAGGCGATACCAGAGCGGAGCGGGCACGCGGCGGAGTTCCCGGGCGGAGACTTCGCGGAGGTCGAGCACGACCAGGCCGAGGTTGGCGTCGCGGGCGAAAAGGTCGGTGACGCTCATCGCGGTGGCGGTGTCGCTACGGCGGGCCCAGACGAGGTGGGCTAGGTGGGCGGCAGGATAGGACTCGGGGTCGAAGCAGTCGGTCGGATCGACGAGGGCGGCGCGCTGGCCGTTCTCGCGAGTCACGGCGAGCAGCTGGCCGAGGAGCAGGTGGCTGCCGCTGCTGGCGCTGGCGCAGGTGAGCTCGGTCAGCGCGGCGCGCGGCAGTCCGCCGCCGGTGGGTTCATCAATGGCGGTGATGCCTGTAGCCAACCGGGCGCCCTCCGGGCGGGGGGCGCGGGGAAAGCGTTCGGCGATGAGAAGCCGAAGCGCAGCCATTTTTTCGGGTGCAGCAGACAAAGGGAGAGGAGGGTTTAGGCACAGAGATCACGGAGGAGATACCGAGGCCGAGGTCATAGAGAGAAAAAATTGTTTTGGTTCTTCTACTCGTTCTCGAAAAAAACGGCGGAATGATCTGAGGAGGTTTTTCTATTTTATCACTATGCGGATGAGGGCGGAGAGGCAGATGGAACGAGAGAAAGATTAAGAGTTAGAGTAAGATTGGGCCGGAGGACTGGTCTGAATCTTGTTACTTCGGGTTGTTACGGCGTGCGCCGTAGCAACCCGACCATGACGCCTTGAATGATGAGTTCGGTGGCGGGGAGGAGATCGGGGTAGCGGGGGTTCTCGGCCCGGAGAAAGGGGCGTCCGCGTTTTTGGAGGAAGCGTTTGAGGGTGGACTCGCCGTCGATGAGGGCGGCGACGATTTGGCCCGGGTTGGGTTCGCGAGGAGTGAGGAAGACGAGGTCGTCTTCGAGGATGTTGGCACCGATCATGGAGTCGCCCCGCACGCGCAGTCCGAAGACGCGACTGTTACGGCGCAGCCCGAGCGAGGCGGCTTCTACGGCAACGGTTTCGTCGGGTTCGATTTCCTGGGCGTTGGCCGCCGGCAGACCGGCCGGGATCACGCCGAAGATTGGAATCAAGATTAGAGCAGGTTTGGCGGGACCGGCGGGTAAGGTGAAGGCGCGGGCCTTGCCGGGGTGCCGCGTGAGCGCGCCTTTTTTTTCGAGCGCCTGCAGGTGGCGGGTGACGGCGAAAGGACTGGCAAAACCGAAGTGAGCCTGAATCTCGCGCAGGGTGGGAAACATGCCCTGTCGCTCGTGCTGGGCTTGCACGAAATCGAGCACGGCTTGTTGGCGATCAGTTAACATGTGTTCAAATGAACACTATTTGGAAAACCTGACAACCCTGAGATAATGCGCCGCGCGCAAGCCGTTGAGAAAGCGTGAGCTAGGAGTGATTTTTTTTAGAGCCGAGAAAGGCTCCACTTTTGGACTAGGCATTGATGCTGAGAAGAGAGATCACTTCCGGTCGTTGAGTGTCCAGTCGTAGTCGAGGTAGCTGACTTTCCAGCGCTGGGGTTCGTTGCGCAGGCTGTTGGCGGCGGCGGGATTTTTAACGAAATCGGCGGCGTAGCGTAGGATCGCGTTTTGGTCGGCACCGAAGTCTTCCGCGAACCAGGTAAAGAGTTGCGATAGACCCGCAGTGCGGGTGCGCGGATCAATGGCGTTACGGTGCTCTAGGAACCAGCGGCCTTGCTCGTTGAGCTGCGCGTCGAGGCGTTCGGCCACGTAGGCTTCGCTCCGGAGTTGCGGGCAGGAGTAGGCCGCGCAGACGAGGGCGAAGTGGATGCGGGCATCGCCAAATTCGGGACGGATGATTTCGTGTTCCACTTGATTGAGCGTGTAGGCTTTGCCGCCGATGTGGGCGATGGGTTGATCCCACGGTTGGGCGGTCTCGGGGTCGCCCTTGGTGCCGAGACCGGTGATCTCGCGGATCGTGGTAACGCCGTCGACGGACGCGACGAGTTGTAGGGTGTAGGCGTTGTAGGCGTTGATCCAGAAGGCGAGTTGCGCGTCCCGGCCGGGGAGGGCAGCGGGATCGGTCGCCGCGAGTTGGGCGAGGTAACTATCGAGGCGTTCGTCGTCGGCAATGGCGGGATAATCGATTGCCCCCTCGTCCACGTGATCCGACAGGATGGCGGTGAAGAGAGCATCGTCTGGTGCGGCGCTGGCCGGGGCGGCGAGGAGGACTCCGGCAAAGAAAAGTGACGCGCGAAAAAGCATGTCGATAAGAGGCGGCGGGGTGGTGCCTATTCCCTGAAACCCTGCGGTCTAGGTGTTCACGCTGATTTGAGGAGCGAACGGAGTCGGGGTGATGCGGGCGCGGAGGCCAGGCGCTGCGATGGTCCAGGTGCCGTCGTCCTCGTGGGTGGCGGATATGCGGGGAGGCGAGCTCTGGCCGTCAGGCACAGCGGACATCACGGTGACGATGTGGTGGGAGAGGCCCTCGGGCGAATGCACCTCGACGCAGGGGAAGTCACCGGTCTCCGGCTTCACATCGAGTCGCGAAAGACGCGGAGCGGCCTTGGAATTGGAGGCGACGAGTCCGTGGAGGGTGACGGCGGGACGCGCCAGCGTGAAACGATTACCATCGACCATGAGGCGGGCCTCACCGTCGCGTTGATCCGGGAAGAAGCGGGCGTCGACGGTGCGAGGAGTGTAGCGGAAGTTGACCTGATCGAAGATCACGATGACGCCGGGTTTGGCGTAGATGACGGAACGCTGCACTTGGGTGACGAAGGGTTTCTCCACGATGTAGCCGGGAGTGGCATCGCTGGTCCACCAGACGACATCGCCGCGGTCTTGGTAGTCTAGGACGTTAGCGTAGGCTTTGCTGTCATTGGTGCCCTCAACGCCGTCGACGTAGTGGTGGCCCTCGCCGTCGATGAGGATGGCATTGTGGCCCTCGGTGTGGCGCATCTTCCAACCATCCTGGCGGCGATCGTAGGCGGCCCCAAAGTGGTCTTGGAGGATACGTTCGCCTTGGTATTTAAACGTGATGTGGTTGCGGTCGGCGTGTTCGTGGTTGGCGGGGCCACCGCTTTTGAAGGCGAGCACGGCGTCGTCGGCCTCCCAGCCTGATCGGCAGACGATCCAGTTGTAGTCGTTGCGGATATTGAGGAGCTCATCTGGCGGTAGCGCGCGGGTGGCCTGGGGGCGATACCAGAGGAAGTCGTAGAAGAAAAACGGATGGCCCGCGTAGTCGGCGGCGTGATGGGCGAGGGGATTATTGGTCATGTCGCCGACCCGAGAAATCCAGCCGGGGAACCCGCTGCGGCGCGAGTCACTGAAGTTGACGATATCGGGATCACCCTCGGGGGTACGGCCCATTTGCATGGTCATGGTGAAGTCGATCATGCCTTCCCAGTTGAGCTGCTCGATCCAGTCGACGTCACCCACTAGGCGGGTGTGCGCATCGATGAAGGGGAGGGAGGTGCGCATCGAATATTCGAGGTAGCTGAGCCCTTCAAAGAAGCTGCCGTCGGCGGCGAAGAGTTTGAGAAAACGTTCCGTGCTGGCGACGGCGGTATCGAGCCAGAGCTCGGCCCGGGGATCGTGGCCGCGGAGGGCGAGCGCGCCGAGACCCAGCGCGCCGGTCGGGGCGGAGCGGAGATTGTTGGCTCCGAGAATTTCGGGCCACCGCTCCATGGAGATGTCGTAAAAACCGGCGTGCTCCGCGTCGAAATCCCAGCCCTTGACGGTGTCGGGGTGATCCATGTCGTTGACGGTCGCGTAGCAGGCCACGCAGCCCTTTTCAGCGACGCTTTCGAGGATGCGTTTATCCAGTTCGGGCGAAATGGCATCACCCAGCACTTCGCGAGCGTAGAGTAGACGCACGGTGGCGAAGGAGGCGCGTTGGATGCCCAATATCTCGTCTCCCCCGTCACGGAAATAGTCCCAGTAGGGGCGGGCCAGGATGCGTTCGATGGCGTCGAGTAGGGAGGCTTCGCGGGCGTCCGTGGGCTCGATGAGCTGCACGGTCAGGCTGTGCTCGAAGGCGAACATAGCGCGGCCAAAATGGTGCACGATGTTGCCGGATGCTGCAAAGGTATCGAGGGCCGTCGACAGCTCAGCGGGGGCTTTGGCGGACCACTCGGCGAACATGGGCTGGAGCAAAGGCGTGCGCGCGTTGGCACGGATCAGATCGATATCGCGAGGGTTGACGAACAGGTAGTCCGGGGCTGAGTCACCACCACCACCGGCGGCGGCGGCGAGCGTGCGGGAATTGAGTAAGCTGGTGTAGGCCAGCGAGGCGCCACCAAGGCGGAGAAGTTCGCGACGAGTCATGGGGAGGGGGAAGAGCAGAGGGCGGAGAACGAAAGGAGTTCGCCGTCCAGCGAATGAATGCTACCGGATTTCTCCAGTGAATAGGGTATGAAAAATTCCCCTCGTTTTCAGTGGGATCGGGATTGCCGCCCGGAAACGAGGTTCACATGCCGAGCCGGTCGAGATTGGCGCGTAGTCGGTTGAGTGCCGCTACCGAAGCCGGGGGAATGAGGCCATGCTGGTTGGGCCCCACATCTAGGAGCAGGTTACAGCCGCGACTCACGGTGGTCAGATACATGCCGAGGAGTTCCGCGTCGCTGCGAGGCTGGTCGCCTTCGACGTAAAACCATTCTTTGCCGATCGGGTCACAGACCTCTCCGGGCAGATAATAGTTTTTGCCTTCGATCTGCCGCCATTTCACATGACCGGTGTGGCTGTTAGGGAGGAAGCGCTCGATCGCGATGAGATCCGCCGGCCACGCTTTATCAACGGGGTAGTCGGATCCATCGCTGATGCCGTTGTTCATCATGATGACGGCCTCCGGCTGGAGGGTGGCGATCTGATCGTAGAGCTCGCGCCGGTAGCAGGGCGGCAGCACCTCGGGAATATCGATCCAGACCTCACCAATAGCACCGTATTGCGTGAGCAACTCCTGGATCTGGGCGCTCTGAAACTCCTGATAAGCGCGGGTGGTATAGGGGGAAGGACTGACGTTGGCCGAGGGTGAATCGGCGCCGTTTGAGGGCGTCTGTAGCGCTGCCAAATCGGTGCGGGTGAGTGAGCCGAACCGGTTGTGGTTGTCCCACGAGCAATAGTAAAAACCGGGCAGCACGCCTCGCTTCTCACAGGCGTTCACAAACGCTTCGACCACGTCGGTTTGAGTGCCGCTGGTGCCGACGTGGTAGTCGGTATGTTGCGTGGGCCAGAGGCAGTGGCCGGCGACATGTTTGGTGGTGAGCACGGCGTATTTCATCCCCGCGTCGCGCGCGACCGAGACCCACTGATCCACGTCGAGCTGGTCGGGCGCGTAGGCGGTGGAGGGTAGGTCTCCTTTGGAGAGCTCCTCGCCGTCAAAGGTGCTCATCCCGAAATGGATAAACATGCCGAACTTCAGCTGCTCCCATCGCGCGAGTTGCGCCAGACTGAGTCGTTGGGCACGGGGTGCTGAAGTCTCGGAGTTCATGAAGTTCGGTTTCAATGGGAGGTCGCAGTAGAGGCAAGAAGATCGGAATTTGAATGGAGATGGTCGGGGCAAACGAAAGCTGATGAAAGCGGGGGATTAAGTTTCGGCCGCGGCCCAAAAAAACGCCTCCCAGTAAAGGGAGGCGTGATAAAGTCTGACTTAAGCGGGCCGTAGATCAGGCACCGAGTTGGTAGCGGGTGAAGCGTCGGATCTGGATGTTCTCGCCGGTCTTCTGGATCGTGTGAGTGATGAGCTCGCGGATAGTTTGATCCGGGTTCTTCACGAAGGGCTGATCGAGCAGCACGCTCTGGGCGTAGAATTTCTCGATTTTACCTTCGACGATCTTCTGCACGGCCATGGGCGGTTTGCCGGCGGCTTGAGCCGTGGCGATTTCGCGCTCTTTTTCGACGAGTTCAGCCGCCACTTCCTCGCGGTTTACGGCGGTCGGGTTGACTGCGGCGATGTGCAGGCAGATGTCCTTTACGAAAGCTTTGAAGTCGTCGTTGCGCGCCACGAAATCAGTCTCACAGTTCACTTCGATCAGGACGCCGACTTTGCCACCGAGGTGGATATAGCTTTCGATGACGCCTTCCTTGGCTTCGCGCTCAGATTTTTTGGCGGCGGAAGCTTCGCCCTGCTTGCGCAGGATCGTGGCGGCGTCCTCGACGTTGCCATTGGCTTCAACCAGGGCGTGTTTGCATTTCATCAACCCGGCGCCAGTTGCCTTGCGCAGGTCGTTCACCATGGTGGCGGTAATTTGAGTGCTCATGAAATATTAGTTTTCGGCTAACGATTCGGAGTTTCGGATTACTCGGACTTCTCCGGCGCGGGGATCGGCGCGGGGGGAGCAGGAGCGGGCTTGGAAGCCTCTGGGGTCTCCTCGGTGGCCTCGACTGCGGGAGCGGCCTCAGCGGGAGCGGGAGCCGGCTCAGCGGCAGGAGCGGCGGCGGGGGCAGGCGCTTCATCGGCAGTTGCGGTCTTCGCATCGTCCTTAGGCGCGGCGATCTTTTTGCGCTTGGCGCCGACCGGAATGACCACCTCGTCGGAGATAGTATCGGTGACGTTAGCGGCAGGCTTGGGTTGGTCTTCGTCGGCCCCGGCGGCAGCGGCGACGGCGGCGGTGGCGGCTTTGAGATCAGCTTGGCCCTTGGCGATGCGGCGGGCATCACGTTGCCCGAGGCCATTTTGCACGGCTTCGACGACGGTATCGACGATCACGCGGATAGATTTGACGGCATCGTCGTTGCCCGGGATCGGGTAGGTGACGTTGGTCGGGTCGGAATTGGTATCCACGAGGGCGATGGTCGGGATCTTGCAGCGAGCGCCTTCGCCGACGGCAATGTTTTCGTGAGCCACGTCGATGATGAACATGGCCTGCGGCAGATTGTTCATCTCAGCGATGCCCGAGAAGTTTTTCTGCATGCGGACCATCTCGCGACGGATCGCAGCTTGTTCCTTACCACCGAGCTTTTGCAGATCTCCGGAGGTGTCCATCGCCTGATATTTCTTATACTTGGCGATAGAGCCCTTGACGGTGGCGAAGTTAGTAAGGGTGCCACCGAGCCAGCGATCAACGCAGTAAGGCATGTTAACCGAAGCGGCCGCTTCACGTACGATCTCTTGAGCTTGGCGCTTCGTGCCCACGAATAGCACGGTGCCGCCATTGGCCACGAGTTCAGTCATGGCCTCGCAGGCCTTTTCCAGAGCGACGAAGGTCTTGCCCAAGTCGATGATGGTGACCCCTTGACGGTGGTCGAAAATGAAAGGCTTGGACCGGGGATTCCAGCGTCGGGTTTGGTGTCCAAAATGGACGCCGGCGTCGAGCAGGTCGCGGACGGTCGTGGTGATATTACTCATGATGATCTATGTAGACTTTGATTACACAGGTCCGCCAGCGGGCGGCCTTGCGATCGGTGTTTAGCGGTTGGTGTGAATACGAATGAACGTCTCTAGTAAGAGAGCGAGCGGTCGAACACAGAGATCGGGGAGAGGCTAGGCAAGAGCAGACTGAGCAATTTTCAAAAAGCCTGTTGACACGGCCTCTCTGTGTTTCATTCCTCTCGTTCCCTAATGCAGGGTGGAGCAGTCTGGTAGCTCGTCAGGCTCATAACCTGAAGGTCCTTGGTTCAAATCCAAGCCCTGCACCCAATCTTAAGCCCTCTAAACCAATCGTTTAGGGGGCTTTTTGTTTTTTGGCCTGAATGTGCATTATTGCACGAAAATGCACGAAAATGCAGGGTTTAGCCGGTTCTATTGCACGAACCGTTGCACGAAAGCCTCAACGAGTGGGGACGGGTTACGAAAACTGAGCCATTGAGAGAATTAGTCTGATATGTGGATTGCCATTTAGGCGGTTCAGTATGGCTGGCCTCACTGAGGGGTAGAATTTTGTTAGTCTCAACGCCTTCAACTCACGGCATTCGTTAAACTGTAGTGGATCCTCCATTCCCCTAACTCTCAGGGTTAGGTGTTTTTGGTGTAGGACTGAAACTCGGTCGAGTTTGGAAGCATAAGTGGATGCTTTGGATGCCTTTCTTTAGTCATGCCAAGACAGATCGGATTGTCGATGAGTGAAAGGACAAACGCTTCTCTTCCTTTCGGTCTTTTAGATGCGCCCCAACAAACCCATACTTCTTTTTTGTCTGATAGGAATTTCTGCAATATCCGGTCGTTCATCGGACCGATGGGGTCATGATCATCGAATAGTTTCTTTGGTTTCCTAGATACGAGCGCGAAGAGATTCAGGATAATAAATCCATCATAATTCCGATGCTTAGCAAAATGAATACAACGTCGAATTGTCGGATCGTCTTTCTTTTCATCAGCATCGGACGGGTTCAATCCTACTATCGGCAAAACATTGCGGGTATTGCTTCCCCAAGTTCGAGAAAGCCAATACCGATAGCGATGGTCATCACCGATCGAGAAATACGCATCGCGCTTCATTTTTCTTCACCTAACGATTTATAGATCAGAGAAGAGGGACCAGCAAGTGAAGTCTCATACGCCGAAGTCGTGTGACTGGCCCGAATTCTCTGCATCGTCTGGTTGAACTAATTTTGGAGATAAAGAGAGACACATATTATCACGCCGCATCCGATCAGCATAAAGACAACAATTCGGTCTCTAAGTTTTCTTTCAGGGGCTTTTTTCGCAAATTCTTCAAGTATCCTGACTTGGTTATCGTAGTATGCCTCCATGCCTTCGGGTTTCTTTGGTATCTTATCAAATCCCAATAAGTCGTAGAGCCGGATGAACATCAGCATATTCCACAAAACGCACGTGCATGAGCAAATGGCGAACAAGGCAAGAAATCGCGTAAGATACCAAGCGGAGGGGTGCGAGTCGGGAATCAATGGTGAAATCGCCAGAAGGACACCGCTCACAGTTAAGACCCCAGCATAGAATGCAGCCTTCCAAGTCCCCCATTTCGTTCGGTAGGCATCGGAATCCCGCATTAACATTTCGCGGTGATCTTCCCAGTTGTCGTCACTCATTTTATTTCTGTCCAACAGTGTTATCGAGCATTCAAAAAGGTGTCTGATTGAACAACGAGCCTTGTCGATTTTGAGCCATTTTCCTTACTCATCTTACTGCGAACATGCAGTTAAGGGTTTCTGGGGCAAGATTCTTCCCGTGATATCGTTTCGCATAAACGTTACTTTGAAATGACGCTTTATGCGAAACGTTATCACACGGGTCTAACTGGTTTGTTGAATTCAGTCGATCGGTCTGCCCCGGCTAGTTGGAAACGTGGCACGGGAGGATACCAATAAGCTGACTCACTCACTCAAAGCCTCAACGAGCATCAAATTTCTTGAGGAGTTTTCCAAGATCGACGCTTAAAGCCTTTGATACCTTCAGCAGGGAAAAGAGCGTCGGATTAATCTCAAGGCCCTCAATGTGCCTAACTCCTGTTCTGCTTAGGTCTGCGTCTTCGCTCAGGCGCTGCTGGGAAATCCCCATTCTCTTTCTTTCCGCCCGAAGCTCTTCGCAAACCTTCCGAACAATAACTCGCTCTCTGTCCTCTTTCATTGACCGCCATATATGGCCATCTTCTCAGTTGCGCCGTATAGCCATATATGGCCATGTCGACCGCATGGCCTCAAAGTCCCCCTACAAGACCGCCATCGCGGTTCTATTTTTTGCCGTCTGCGCGTCGATTTCTTCAAAATCGCTGAACGCACAGGTTGTTGTTAACAAGGAAGACCTAAACGCTTCGGTCGAAATCTTTGAAGTGTATGCGTTCAAAAAACCATTCAGCACGAAAGAATCCTATTTTGTGAATTTTGGGCAGGAGAAGTTCCGGCTCCATTATTACGATCACAAGACCCAAGCCATTTTTGACGCTGACGGGGGCAAGTTCAATAAAGGCGAGTGGTTGAAACTCATGCAGTATTTGCGGGCCGAAGGTTGGAAGAAAACAGACGAACGCCAAGAAATGCTTGGAAACAATGAGGGGCGCGTTGTGACGTTTGAACGAATTTCAGAAAACAACTGAACGCCAAGGAATGCCGCCCCAGGCTTCGCCTCGCTTTCCGCCCCCCTTGAAAAAAGTGGGAGTTTTTTAGAAGCTAATGAAAACCTAAAACTATTGGGGCAGTCCGGAAAGTCCGCCCCCTATAGGGTGGCGGGACTTTCCGAACTAAGGGTGCCGGGGTCCGGAATTGATTTTCCGGACTATTCCGGACTTCCCGAACTTACCTATGGAAACACGGGAGAGGCATTTTCCGGACTTCTCGGACCTCTCCAGAAATTCGGTTCGGAAATTCGGTCCGGAGAGTAGGTATTATGGGAACCAATTCCGGACCGAATTCTCTCCCGCACCCGGGCGGCTTCAAACTCACCCCGTCCCGACTAATTAACCGGTTAATCTGTCCTGACTACTTTAGCGATTTCCCCCGATTTAGCATTGGTTTCAAAATCAGCATCCTCTGTCAGTTCACGCTTCAGACTGTAAAAAGTGGTTTTGGAGATACCTAATCCCTTTTTGGCTTTGCTCTCCCATTCCTTTACCGACCCCACGGGCAACGATTCGAGAAGCCGCCCCGGGGGGTGTTTTGCCTTTCGCCCCCGCTGAGGGGCTTGTGATTCGGCCAAATGCTTAACAACACACGAAGAGAGCGGGCGCAGTTTTTCATCCAATCCCAGTTCTACCTTCTCCAACCGGAACGGGAATTTCCCCGAACATTCAAAATCTTTCTGTTTTGTTACGGTTGCAGTGATTACTCCGCTGGGTGAGTCGAGAGAAAGGGTAATTTCAGTGTCGATTGCCCCATTCAGTGAAGAGTGCCCCCGGGCTCCTTTGCTTGCATCCTTCCCGACATGATGAACAAGCGAAACGTGAGCCCCGGTCCCATGCTGGATTTCCTGCCCGTTTGAAATGACTTTCGTCATGTCTTCACCTGAGTTCTCATTCGCACCCGGCATGCTCCGGCTTAGAGTATCAATGACGATTAACCCCACCGGCCAAGAAACTTGGGTGTTGATCGCTTCAATCAGCTTTTGAGCGTCGCCCTGTATCAACAGATTCAGCGGCGTTTCAAGTAAATGAAAACGGGAATCATCGGCTAACAGCTTCCGCCTTTTGAAGGCGTGAATCCTTTGCTTGAATCCGGTTAGACCCTCCAGACAGACATAAACCACCCCCGCTTGCTCTGTTTCACGGTCGCGCCAATTGCGCCCGGTGGCAACGCATGCTGCGAGGTCTAACATGAAAAAGGATTTTCCCATCCCCGGAGCGGCCACGATAGCCGAAAGCCCTTCTTTCGTTAAAAGCCGTTCTACGAAATCATTGGCGTCAGTGGCAAACTCAATGTTGGAAATGTGAGTGAGTTTGAAACTGTTCCTGGTTTGCAGAATCTCTTTTTCGTTTTCATCGATCTGCGCCGGTAGGCACTCCGGCAAGTTCTTGAGATTCCACTCCTCAAGATCTGCTTCAAAGGGGCGGAAGACTGTAACGCTCTGCGGGTTCCCATTGTCACGAGTCGCCCCCGGCGTTCGCACGAGTTGGCATTTTGTGAAGGTGGCAAAGTCTGCCCCCAAAGTTACGGCATAGGCCATGAATCGCCACAAGTCCTCCTCTGACATATCCCGGCAGGGAAACCAAGCGTGCAGGCTCTTTCCTCCTGATTTCACCACCATGAGAAGCGGGGCGAATGTCGCCAAGTTCTCAATACATGCCGACTGCTCACCCTCATTTCCCTTGTCGAATTCGATCACGAGGTGTTCGCGATTCCCGGTGTTGTCGAGACAACGGGCGGAATCCGTGCCCCCCTTGGTTTTTCCTAGGAGTTTACTCATGGGTGAAGGGACAACGAACTGCCACCCCTTCAGATCTCTCCGAAGGTGTTCGGATAGCTTTCGAGTGTGGATTGCTTTTTGGGTCTTGCCCATGCACACGAGAGGATCACCGGGAAACAACTCCTCCAGCACTTCGGCAGTGCCCTCATGCTCAATGCTGAAGCGTTCCGTCAGCTCTGCGAGTGTCTTGATCCCCCGGGAGGCGTAAATGCCCGCCACGGCCTCCGCAGAGTATTCAGGCCAACGCCGCTCTGGGCTGTTTGGGGAATGGTCCAATGCAACGGCAACGGCTTTTGTGATTTCCCTATCCTCAACCGGGCGACTGTAAGCATTCGCGCAAGTTCTCAGAATGGTGAAAAGTTCCCCCTCATCAAAATGCTGCGATAATGAGCGGGCGCATCCTAAAAGATGATTATTGAAACCGTCTTCGCCCAAGTTGAACAGCTTCTCAATTAGCCATTCTTTCAGTTTCTCAATGCGCCCCTGAAGGTCTGCGGGAAGGGAACCAAACCAAGCGGGCGACTCTGTGCCGAATCCCATCATTGCCCCACCTCTGCTGAAAGGTGACGTGTCAAATTTAATACCGCGCAGTCAACGGCTTCTTTGCTGCCCGGTGTGTGTTTGATTTGGCAGAGTTTCACTCCTGATTTTGGAGAATGAACCACAAATGAGAGGATTCCGAATGTGCTCAACATGGGGATTTCATTTTCCGGTCGTGGGGTTAGGAGGTCCTCAATCAATTCGGGTAAATCTCGACGGGCTTTTTCAAAAGCCGCATCGCCGCAAAAATATCGGAAATGCGAGCGGGTGTTTGGGATTTCGTTCCATTGTGGATTACAAATCATAGCGGAATTTGCCCGCTTGCATTTTCACTCTACGCCGCTGAAGATTTGACCAACCTGAAAAATCTTACTGCCGCCCGTGAGCTGAAGTGCTGCGGGCGGTTTTTAGGTGGTTATGGTGCGAATAGAAAACTGTTTATCCAAGGCCAGTCTAACCTGTATTGGATTCATAAATACACGTTTCCCGATTTTATGGAAAGGGAGAAAGCCATTTGCTTTCCACTGCGCCCATAAACGGAACGAGGGTCTTCCGTGAGGATTTGGGAAGATCGTCGTCAAGCACACTTGCATGCTGACGAGGTGCGGAGTGAGTGGAGGAGGTATCGTGTCAGTGGGTGAGTGCATGCATCCCACAAAAGCGGGTGAATGCACTAATCCGAATTGATCCGACTAAATGATTTACTCGGATTAACTCGACCTATCGTGTGGGGATTCAGGTCCCGATTTGTCTTTCACGTATTTGTTCACGCCAAGTGCAACTAAAGCTCCTCCAAGGCTTTCTCTAGCCATATCAACTCCGTTGTCTGTTAGGTGTTTTTTTACCTTGCTTCGCTTCGGCCAAACACCCTTTCCCAATAGTTCTATCAATGTGCTGGAAACCAGCATTTGATTGTCCATTTTTTGATCACCTGCCTTCGCAGTAGCATTTAAAAATGCGGTCAATTCAGTTCGAATAATATCTGCCTTTTTTATTGGGCTTTTAAGCATTACTTGAACGGATTTTCGAAAGCAGTCAGAAGCCGCTTCGTGGCAGTCAGAAAGCACTTTTTCGGTTTCCTCCCGGTATTCTTGCGGCATATTGCTGTGCATTTGAACCCGGCACCTCATCTGACTGATAGCCATTTCCACTCTCCATCGTAGGCGGTCCATTTTTAAATCTACCAAATCCCTATCTAGGTCTCTTTCTTCGTCTGAAATATTAATTCCCGCTCTTTTAAATAGTTCGATTCGAAGGTGCGTAATCCACCCGGGGAAGTCGTCTTTTATTGGCCGTGCTTTCTTTTTCATCCTATGGCCTCCAGTTTGGGCCATGATTCGCCGCCCCGGGGGGCTTTGATCGCCTTGCGGGTTTCAAGGTCGGGAACCAATGAGAAAAAGTGTTCAGCCTCTTCCCTTGGGTGAAGATTCAGATAGTGCTTTTTGACGATGCTTTCGGAATTGCCCGCCTGTAACGCCACGTCACCGACCGAACGGTTTAGCCCGACGTGGTAGGAGATGAAGCTGTGCCGGGTCTCATCGTGCTTTAGTTCGAAATGCGCCCGCGCTTGTTTCATTAACCGGTCGAAGTTCTTGGGGATCACCGGGGCGGCATCATAAGCAATCAGCCACCGTTTGAGGTTCGGCAATATTTTCACCTGTCGCGCTTCCTTGGTTTTTGAGACGTTCGCCGGAATTCGAATCGTGTTTGTTTTGAGGTTAATCAGCTCCCGACTGCGGGCGGCGAAACGCTTCATTTCCCCGTC
>Ga0075118_10000546_pt1 | contig 33318 bp, 34 predicted proteins | sample AntAceMetag02UKE_FD_69794 | JGI IMG/M metagenome (GOLD analysis project Ga0075118, IMG submission 69794) | Saline lake microbial communities from Ace Lake, Antarctica - Antarctic Ace Lake Metagenome 02UKE | ecosystem: Environmental > Aquatic > Non-marine Saline and Alkaline > Saline | place...
AGAAATCCGGGGCTTCACGATTGAGCCATTGTCGCTCGCTATTCTCAGCAATGATAAAGCCGACCGAGGTGCACTCCAGATTCTGGCCGTTGTGTTCAACAAAAACCCGGCCGGTTTCACAGAGCTTCGTCACCGCAACTCCACGCGATTGATTGAGCTTCAAAGTATCCAGTAAGCCCATGACCAAAGTCGGACGCAGATGCGACTGATCGACGACGAAAGGATTTTCGATTCCCAGCTCTGCCGTCGCTGTATTCGAAACCCATGTCGAAAGCTCCTTCCCCGAACGCAAAGTGTAGTTCACGCATTCGTGAAAATCGTGACCCACCAGATAGTCGGTCACGCGACGCGTGAATTGAACCACCGGAGCATCGTGCTCCACTAAGCCGGGTGAACTCACCACGCTGTCGGGGATTTTTTCAGTGCCGTAGACACGCAGAACTTCCTCAACCATATCGATTGGGCGATCGAGATCCTGGCGCCAACTTGGAATGGAAACAGTCCAGGCCGGACCCCGTTTCTCGGTTTCTTCTTCGCGGGTAATCGTGAGTTCCAGCGCTTCAAAAGCGGCTTTCATTTCCTCGGCAGGAATATCGAAGCCGAGTTTCTCACAAATGTAATCGTGCGTGACGACTACCTCGCGTTCCCAAGGAACATCTCCGCCCACTGTGTAAGCGGGACCGACGACTTTCCCACCGGCTATCTCGAGAATTAAATCGATCGCGCGATTCGCCGCTTCTTGAGCAGAATGCGCATCCACTCCGCGCTCGTAGCGATACGACGAATCGGAAGAAAGATTCAAATGCTTCGACGTGCGACGGATCAACTGACGACGGAAGATCGCGCATTCCAAAACGAGATCTGTGGTCGTCTCACTGACGCCAGAATTTTCACCGCCCATGATCCCCGCGATCACGACTGGTTTATCCGCATCGGCGATTACGAGCACCGAGTCGTTGAGCGTGCGCTCTTTCTCATCGAGCGTAGTGATTTTCTCACCGTTTTTCGCGCGACGAACGATGATCTGATTACCGGCCAACGTGCTCGCATCAAACGCGTGCAAAGGTTGGCCATACTCCAGCATCACGTAGTTGCCGATATCCACGATATTGTTGATCGGACGCAATCCCACCGCGGTGAGTCGCGCCTGCATCCATTCCGGGCTCGGCCCGATTTTGACACCAGAAATAACATGCGCCGTATAGAGCGGGCAATCCATGGGGTCCTCGACGGAAACTCCGCTGAGCAATTCCTTCCGATCTTCATCTGAAGAGGTGTCATGAAAGTTCGCCGCTGGATAAGTCAGTTGAAACTTGAACCAAGCAGCCAATTCCCGGGCGAGCCCGAGATGCGATTGGCAATCAGGGCGGTTGGGCGTGATCTCGACATCGAACACCGTATCACCGGCCGGCAGCACGTTATTAATCGGCTCACCGAGTGGCGTGTCTTTCGCTAAGATCAAGATACCCGAGTGATCACCACCCAAGCCAATTTCATCACCCGCGCACAACATGCCGGATGAGGCCTGCCCGCGAATTTTCGATTCTTTGATCACGAAATCACCGGGCAATGCTGCGCCAGGCAATGCCACGACAACGCGATTACCCGCATCGCAATTCGGAGCACCGCAGACGATTGTCTTCACCCCACCGGCGGGGCCGACATCGACCGTGCAGACGGAAAGCTTATCCGCATTAGGATGCTTATCTCGGGTGAGAATCTCACCCACCACAACATGTTCAAGTTGGGGTGCACCGGTTTTGATAATCGCTTCGACCTCAAACCCGAGAAACGTAACCGCGCGACTGATCTCATCGTCGGATGCTTCGAGGGGGAGATAATCTTTAAGCCAATTGAGGGAAATTTTCATAATGTTTTCCTCACGCAAACTGCTTCAGGAAACGCAGATCATTCTGATAAAAATAGCGGATATCATCGATGCCGTAGAGCAGCATCGCGAGACGTTCGATGCCCATGCCGAAAGCATAACCACTCCACACTTCAGGATCATATCCGACATCGGAAAAAACGGTGGGATCGACCATGCCACATCCACCAATTTCGATCCACTTCTTCTTCACCTTGGGCAGGTGAGCAGCGCTGAGATCGACTTCAAAGCTGGGTTCGGTGTAGCCAAAATAATGCGGTCGAAACCGTGTCATCGTATCCTTGCCGAGCAACGCTTCAAAGACGTAATCCAACAGCGCTTTCAAATCGCGCACGGTTACGTTCTTATCGACGTAGAGACACTCGAGTTGCTGGAAATTGGCTGAATGGGTCGCGTCTGAAGTATCGCGACGATACACACGGCCAGGAGAAACGATACGAATCGGCGGCTCGCCCTTCAGCATGGTGCGAATTTGCACGGATGAAGTATGCGTGCGCAATAGATAGCGCTCATCAGGATTCTTCTTGGCGACGTTTTTAAAGTTCGTCGTCTTGGGGAAATAAAACGTGTCCTGCGCATCACGGGCGGGATGATCCGACGGCGTATTCAACGCATCGAAACAGTAATACTCAGTTTCCACTTCCGGACCGTCGGCCACGGTGAAACCAACTTTATGCAAAATGCGGCACATCTCTTCACGCACGAGAGTAAGCGGGTGATGGGTGCCTGGACCGACATCTGGGGATGGCAGCGTGGGATCAATCGCCGGACCGAGTTGGGCTTGCAATTCAGCCGCTTCGATTCGGGCCAGAGCTGCATCAAGTAGCTCCTGAATGCGGACCTTGGTCTGATTGATGAGTTTGCCCATCGCGGGACGCTCTTCTTTGGGCACCTTACCCATTTGTTTCATTTGGGCCGTGAGTTCGCCGTTGGGCCCGACCAAACGGGCTTTGGCCGCCTCGAAATCGGGGCGGCTCTCGATAGTGGCGAGCTCAGTCAGGGCCTTCGCGGCCAAGGCATTCAGAGTGTCTTGCATGGAAAGAGAGTTTTGAACCAGTGCCGGGCAAACGACACGACAAAAAGAAAAAGGACGGGCTCAATTGAGGCCCGTCCTTCTTAAAATCTTAGAAAGAAAGGTAAGCCAATAACGGCTTACGCTTCAGAATTTAGGCCTGAGCAGCAGCTGTCTTGGCCTTGAGGGCCTCTTGAGCTTGCTTCACGATGCCTTGAAACGCCACTTCGTCGCGAATCGCGATGTCAGACAAGATCTTACGATCAAGTCCGATATTGGCGGCTTTCAAGCCTTCCATAAAGCGGCTGTAGCTGATCCCAGCATTGCGACAGGCGGCGTTAAGACGCACGATCCAGAGGCTACGCATGTTACCCTTCTTCTTACGACGGGCGATGTAGGCGTGTTGCCAAGCATGCTGAACAGCATCTTTCGCATAGCGATAGAGGCGGGATTTATTTCCGAAATAGCCTCTGGCATATTTCAGGACTTTCTTGCGACGCTTACGCGACGCGGGTGAATTAGTTGCACGAGCCATGTTTTATTTCCTTATTTTTTGTCGCTGACAGGTCGGCTTAACGATCACCCGCCTAGCGAAGTTAGTAGATTGCGCTCCAATAACAGTGATTAACTGAAGGGGAGACAGCGTTTGAGCGGCACTGCATGCGTGTTGGACAAAGCTTTCGCTTGGCCCAGACGGCGCTTTTGCTTCCGAGTCTTAGAACTGGCAAGATGCCGGGTCCCAGGGGAACGGTGCAGTAATTTACCAGTGCCGGTCACTTTGAACCGCTTGGCGACGGACTTTTTTGTCTTTTGCATAGGTATGAACGGGCAAACGCATCGATCTTGATCAGTCCTGTAAAGGGAATTCTGAAAATTCCTCTTTTCAATAGGTAGAAAACCGCTCGGCAGAATCCCAACATGTCCTCGATGGGGCTAAACCACATTCATTGCCTCAAGTTCCACACCCCACGTCCTCCATTTTATACCATAAGAATTCGCACTCAGATTACCTAGTGAGTTCTGAAATCGCAAAAATAGGAGGTGTGACCTAAATCACAGTTGACAAGGTCACTGCGAATATGAGTTTTTCCCGCTTCCGTTTTGGCTCCCTAGCTCAATGGTAGAGCAGTTGACTCTTAATCAATTGGTTCGGGGTTCGAGTCCCCGGGGGGCCACCAACGGTATCATGCTATTCCCTAGGAATAGCGAAGTTCTTTATAATTAAATACTTAACACTAGTATCTTTTTCTTAGCCGGCGTAGCTCAATGGTAGAGCACCTGTTTTGTAAACAGGCGGTTGCGGGTTCGATTCCCATCGCCGGCTCCATTTTCGATAAAAGCGGCCTGCTTATTTATGGCTTCCTTAATCGGATCAAATGGTGAACGGGATCAGAGTAAGTCGATGTGATGCTCTTTTATAAAGGGATAAGCAGCGAGCAGGTGTTAAGTGTAAATATTTTGCCTGATGGTGTAATGGTAGCACAGCAGACTCTGACTCTGCTTGTCTAGGTTCGAGCCCTAGTCGGGCAGCCATTTTTACCGCACTCTATGATAGCCAAGAATCCACAAAAGTTCGTCTAATTGGTTTGATGGGTGTTGACAGGTTTGAACCTCTTGCTCCTATTTTCGCTCCCCCACCACCCACAAGCTTCTCACCCTTTTCCTCTCCCCTCGCTCGCCGACGATTCGGCTAGCAACTAAAACTAAAAATTGCTAGTCAGGTATAGGAAACGGCATGTTTCATGCGTTACACCTTTCACCACTTTCTTTTAATTAAACCTAACTGAACTCTCCAATAATCACATCACTATGATTCCCGAAACAATGTCACTCGCCCTCCTAATGAATATGTCCTCGATGGAGCTCTTCACGCATGGAGGCCCTATCATGTGGCCGATCCTGCTGGCCTCCTTTGTCATGATCACCGTCATGATTGAGCGCATCCTCTTCGTCATCAGAGAAAACGGCACCCGCGAGCCAGAAGTGGTTGAGAAGATGCTTGAAAAAACCGAGCAGGGCGACACCGACGGAGCGATTCAAATTGGCAAGAAAAGCAAGGATTTCATCGCACGTATCCTTGTCTACGCTCTCTCCCATAAGGAACATTCTGTTTCCACCGCTTACAATCGCGCCGCTAACCAAGAGCTTACTCGTTTCGGTCAAGGAATCGGGATTCTCGATACTATTGTTACCGCAGCCCCTTACCTCGGCCTCTTGGGCACTGTTACGGGTATGATGAAGACCTTCGCCGCACTGGGTGATGGTGACATCTCCCAGAGCACGGGTGCAATTACCGGTGGTGTGGGTGAAGCTCTGATCGCTACAATGTGTGGTCTTGCTATAGCAATCATCGGTCTTTTCCCCTTCAATTACCTGAATGGGCGAACCGAAGATGCCAAACAGCAGATCAGCGATGCTTCAGATGCTCTCACTTTGATTCGAAACAAAGCTGCAGCCGAAAAGACCACCGCCTAGGCTGATTTCTAATAAAATCAGCACTAGAACGTATCTAATTAAGAAACACTCTTAAACTATGGCCGGATCAAGCTCACGCGGTGACGGTGGAAAAAAGAGAGCACGTATTGAGGTTATCCCTCTGATCGATGTTATCTTTTTCCTACTAGCTACATTCATTCTGTTCACGCTTTCGCTGAACAAATCAAACGGCTTGAAGGTTGACCTTCCTGCTTCTCAAACAGCTGAAGTCCGTGACCCTGCAGGTGCTGTAACGATTACAGTCACAGCCGAAGGAACATTGGCATGGAATCAGGATCCAATCACTCTAAATGAGTTTCTCGACCGTCTTCGTGCCTATAAATCCACGTCCGACAATCCGAAAATACTCATTAACGGCGACAAGAATTCCTATTTTAGCCAGGCGATTTACGTGTTTGATGAAGTCCGCAAAATTGGGATAAACAAAGTCCTGATCGAAACTCGAGTGCGGCCTGCTGACACCTGAGCGTCTAAACTCACTCCCTACTTTCTAAAATTTAGTAATTTATCACATGGCAGGCTCCCCACAACCCTCCGGAGGTAAGAAAAAAGCACGTATCGAGGTGATCCCTCTGATCGATGTTATCTTCTTTCTGCTGGCTACATTCGTGCTGTTCATCCTCTCGCTCGAGAAAATCCAGTCCCTCCCTGTCGATCTACCCGTATCCACCCCACCATCAGCGCAGGAAAACCCCGATGACGACACGGTTACGCTGCAGATATCTGACGCTGGCACCTGCTACTGGACATACCGTAAGACCACTGAACTCATTGATGTATCTGAGGTTAAGCCTCGGTTAGAGAATTACATCTCAAGAGTTGCTGAGCCTCGTGTGCTCCTCACCACTGATGATAAGTCTAAATTTGGTGTAGCAGTTCGTGTGCTAGACGAGGTGCGCAAAGCTAACATTACAAAAGTCTCCATCGAAACCCGCGTGCGCCCTACCGGCCGCTAATTTTAGTCACTAGAAATTTTTATAACATGCGACGGGATCTATTAATCGGTATTTTCATTTCTGCTCTCCTACACGGAGGTCTCTTTGGCAGTTCATACATCAAATCGAAACCGAAGGTTGTTGTTCCTCCTCCACCTCCGCCAACCATTGAGTTAATGGAGATGCCGGAGCTTGATATCGAACCTGAGGAAATCATCGATGACGGTGAAGCACCGGATGAGCCCGTAGAATTCATTCCTCCTATGCAGACTGACGTCCCGCAGCTGGTGCAGGTCGATTCATTCGTGCAACCCATTCAGCCTCCTCCACCAGAGAGCATGAAGCCTACTACGGGCGTCGTCTCGATTCCTACTGCTCGTCAAACCGGCTTGGGCAAGGGCATTGAAGTATTCGACATCAGCAAGCTGGATCAGGCCCCTATTCCAAAATTTCGCGCTCAACCTCAGTATCCATTCGAAATGAGACGCGCTGGAGTCGAAGGAACTGTTATCGTTGAGTTCATCGTCGATACCAAGGGAGATGCTCGTAACGCGTTTGCAGTTCGCTCGACTCAACGTGAATTCGAACAATCCGCCGTTCAGGCAGTGAACAAATGGAAATTCCGCCCCGGTCGCAAAGGTGGCCGCGCCGTGAACACACGGATGCAAATCCCTATTGTGTTTAAGTTGAACGATTAATGGAGTTTACCTGTGACCCGATATTTTAACATGACACTTTTCCCGGCCTCCAGTCTTAAGCGCCTTACCCTCGCACTTCTGCTAACTGTGGTGGTCCCCATGACCACTCCCAAGCTTCTGGCCGAAGAGGCCACTGGACAGTTGACTGAACGTGCTTCAGCCGACTTAGGGAAACTTCAACCCTACATCGACGCCAAGAATTGGGATGGAGCGCTGAATCTACTTCAGGGCATGCTGCGCTACTCTCAACCCAACAGTTATGATCAAGCGGTAGCCTACGATATCATTTCCAAGATATATCTCCAGAAAAGCGATTACGCCGCCTCGATCAATCCATTGGAACGCTCCTATCAAATTGGTGTGGCCAACAAGGGTTTCTTCAACCAGCGCTCACAGTTAGAACGACTCTACTACCTTGCCCAGCTTTACTATCAGGAAGCTGCAACCACCAAGAGCATCGCCCTGCGCGACCAATACTTTGATAAAGCGGCCTTCTATATTGAGATTTGGCTTCGGGACAACCCAAAACCGACGCCTGAAGGGCGCATGTTCTACACTTCACTGCTCTACAATCAGGCGATTATCGATCCAGAGAACATAGATATGGCCCTGCTTAAAAAAGCACAGGAGCAAGTTCATGAGGCTCTCGTTACTGCCCTGAATCCCAAGGAGAGTTTCTATGTAATCCTCATGGCTACGCTCCAACAGGAAGAAAACCACAAGGAAAGTGCGGAAATCCTCGAAATATTGGTCAAACAATACCCTTCCAAGAAATCCTATTGGCAGCAGTTGATGAATACCTACGCTACAATGGCAGCGCAGAGCAAGTCAGAGGATGATGCTTTAGAGCACAATGTGCGATCCATCCTTACAATTGAACGGGCCCAGGCCTTGGGGCACATGACAACCCCGAAGGACAACTACAATCTTGTTGGCATCTATTTCAACATCAAGCAGTTCGATAAGGCCACGGGACTTCTTTACAAAGGCCTTAGAGACGGATCCATCGAATCCGACCAACGCAAATGGGAACTCCTCGCCTATTCCTACCAGCAGATTCATAAGACATTTCAAGCTATTGAAGTGCTGAAGGAAGCTTCACAGATTTTCCCCGAATCCGGTCAATTGGATAACCAAATTGCCCAGATTTATTACGCTATGGATAAGGTTCAAGAAACCTATCATCACTTGAATTTGGCCTTGGCTAAGGGTGGCATCACTGCACCTGCTGATGTTTACTATTTCAAAGCCTATATTTGCTACGAACTCCTGAAATACGAAGAAGCGATGGTTTCCATCGAAAAATCAGCTGAATTGGGAGACGGAAGTAATAAGCAATTGCCACAATTACGCTCAGCAATTGCAGCATCACTGGCAGAACGACAAGCCGCACTTGACGCGAAGGCTAACGAAAACAGCAATTAACTCCCCTGATAATTTAATCAATAGATCCAATCCCAGATTGTAACCTTACCTATCTCACATGAACAAAGCTTACGTTATCATTCCTACCCTTCTGATGCTGATATTCTTCGGTTATTGGTGGAACTTTAATTCCGAATATGAAGGAAAGCAGGCGGCTAAAAAAGAGGTCGCTCGCCTCGAAAAAATTGCCGAACTAGAACAGGAGGCGCTCAATCGTAAAAGAGCAATTGAAGATGCTTTGGCTAATCAGGAAGTCCGTCGGGCTGAACGGGCCGAACAAGAAGCCAAACGCCAAGCCGATCGCGAACAACGGCAAGCTGACATCGAGGCTCGCCGTCAGGCTGATCGCGAAAAGCAGAAACTAGCCCGCCAACTTTCCCGTTTGAAAGGTGATGTCTACGATGAAAAGGCCAAGCTCGCAAAGCTCGAAGAAAAGATACGTATTTTGACAGCTGAAGAAGCCTTCGTTCTCCAATACGTTACCATCGCTCGTAAAAACGAAAACGATGTCACGAAAGTCATTCAGCGCATTACAGCAGCGGACGCTGCTCGAGCAAAGGCCGTTGCCGCTGCAGCTGCCGAAAAGAAGTCGTAACCCCGATAACACTCTTACACCGATATGAAAAAGTGGATATATCTAGTCGCACCAGTGATCATGCTGGTCATTTTCACCTTCTTCTACTTCTCGCATGCAGAAGAGATGGCCCAGAAGGAAGAAATCCGTAAAGAACGCGTAGCCGCCGAACTTGAAGCTGAGGCCATACGTAAGGCTCAAATCGAGGAAGAAGCACGTGTGGATGCTGAAAAACGCACGGCCGAACGGGAGGAAAAAGCGGAACAGAGAGAAGCTGATCGCGTCGCAAAATGGGATGCTGAATCTAAAGAGATCAGAATGGCCACCGCAGGGCATAAAGCTGAAGCTGATAGGCACGCAGCCAACCTCGCTGCGATGGAGATTGAATTGGACTCACTTCGCCAAGCCACCGCTAAAACCAACGCCGACGAATTGGCTTTGGAGAAACGCGTTGAAATGGCCCGCATAGCCAAGCGTAATGCAGAATTAGAGATTCAACGTAAGACGGAAATGATGCTTCGGACTGCAGAACGGAGCGCTGTCGCCCAGATGCCTCCACCAGTTCCGACCACACGTCGGCGCTAGGCCCTCATCCCCTTCTTTATCAAGCCCAGCATCAATTGCCGGGCTTTTTTGTGTCATCTTGCCAGACAATAAATCCAGGGAAGCAGCTCAGAGTCCCTTTAGTTTCATTCGAAACTTAAGTGAAAAGCCGTCGCTTGAATGCATCAAGACGTAGAATATTGGTGCCCGTGGAGGCAACTACGGTCAGCAAGGAGGTGGGAGTGCTAGCGTCATGCTGCTCCGATCATTTCTATTTATATCACAAACGGATTAAATCTTCGTTCATGCCCCACGGTGCTGAGCGGGCCATGACCTGGCGCAATAACTGCCTGCTCCGGACATACGGCCAGAATCCTCTGAAGATTTTTCTGCTGCTGTTGGCAGCAAAAATAGCCGCCACCGGCCGACCCTGCAAAAATGAGATCTCCCGAGATCAACACCTCTCCTCTACTTGAATATCCATTTAACAGGCATACTCGATAGCAGTAATGTGACGAAGAGTGGCCTGGAGTGCTGTAAGCGGTAACCTCAAATACACCGCAGCGAATAACATCACCATCGGCGATTGCTTCACCACATGGAGCCTGACTGCCCTCAGGAACGTAAACCGAGGGAACCCCGAAACAGTCGACTACATCACAAAGACCTCCGGCATGTTCCGCTTCTAAATGCGTTAGAAACACCGCCTCTACCTTTTTGAGATTTTTAGGCCAATGGCTTTGCAGAGCAGTAAAACTGGGGCCGGTATCGAAAAGCAGTCCGGAAGATTCACCGGGCACGGATATCAGATAGGCATTGGCGACTCCTACCCCATGCGGCATGCGTAAGCATTCTAGGCTGAATGGAAGCCCCGGAATGTCCGGTAGCGGATACTTACCCTGTGCCAAGGCGCACAATCCTACTTCATTGAGATGCACCACCTTCGCCAGACATTCTAACTCTGCACAAGTTAGCTCGCTCCGGTAGTCCATCGCATCTCCAAGCTTGTCCCGAGAAATACCTGCTTCGCGAGCCACGTCATCCACCGATAGTTTGCAGCCACGTATCGCCTTCTCGAGCACATCCCCGAGTTCATCTTCCAGTGGCACCACAATATCAGGCATGATAGGAACCTACTCCTATTCTCAGCCCACGTAAAATTCTTTTGTTTTTTTGCGCGCGAGTATTCACCGTTTAGACATGGAAGATTCGCAACAAGAAGTCCTCAGCATCTTTAAGGAGACAGGGGCACTACTAGAGGGTCATTTTGTGCTGCGTTCCGGCCTACATAGCGGGCATTTCTTTCAATGTGCGAAGGTTTGCCAGCAAATGGCCGCCGTGGAACGTCTTGGCACCTTATTGGCCAACAAAGCCCAATCTCTCACATTTACGACTGTGCTAGCGCCAGCCATGGGTGGATTAGTCATCGGCCAAGAAGTCGCGCGCCAAACAAAGTCGCGCTACATCTTTGCCGAAAAAGAGAACGACGTGCTAGTGATGCGCCGAGGGTTCACCTTTCAACCCGGCGAGCAGGTGCTGATTGTCGAAGATGTTGTCACGCGAGGTGGCCGAGCTCGTGAGTGCATTGAAATTGTGCGCCAAGCAGGTGCCGTTCCCGTAGCGATTGCTATGCTGGTGGATCGCGGCGCCAACGAAACACGATTTGATATCCCCACGATCTCGTTGTTGGAATTGAGTTTTCCAACCTATGCGGTTGACGATCTACCGCCGGAATTAGCTGCACTGCCGGTCCAAAAACCCGGCAGCTGAGCATCGGTTCAATCCATTTGGACCGTCAGATAGCGGTAAACACCTCGGTAATAAACCAAAAGAAGGTTACGCCCCTGTTTGAATTGTTCTTTTGCAGAGGCAACATCAGTAACCTCAGTGCGGTTGATTTCGACGATCACAATGTTAGGCAGCAAGCGATTAGCGTAAGGGGAATCTCCTGAAACCTCTGTAACGACTAGCCCGGTGACTCGCGCATCGACATTGAGCTGGCGACGCAGGTCTTCACTCAATGGAGTAGCGGCGACTCCCGCCAGCAGCTCATTCGGAAGCTCATCACGCTGTCCAAGGAGCACTGGAACCACTAGTTCCTCACCATCGCGAATCAAATGCAGCTTAACCTCAGATCCGGGAGCTGACTGCGCGACAAGGAGCCTCAAATCTTCAAGCGAGGTCACTTGCCGATCATTGATCGCATAGATTACGTCGGTGCGCTGAAGGCCAGCCTCAGCGGCCGGTCCATCAGGTGGCGTGATATCGGTGATCGCCACTCCTCGCATCCCCTCCGGTAAGCTCAGAGATTCGGCAATCTCCGGTGTCACCGACTCGGCCGACACTCCCAGATACCCACGCGACACGGTGCCCGTATCAATCAAACTATGCATAATTGCCGCCGCCAGATTCACCGGAATCGCAAAACCAATCCCAATGTTACCACGTGTATTGGAGACGATCGCACTGTTGATTCCCACCAGACGACCTTTCGCGTCGATCAATGCGCCTCCCGAATTACCCATATTGATTGCTGCGTCAGTCTGAATGAAATCCTCATAACCTTCCACGTTTTCGAGTAAGCCGAGTTTATTACGCCCCTTCGCTGAAACGATACCCATCGTCACCGTCTGCCCCACACCTAGCGGGTTACCCATCGCAAACACCACATCCCCCACCCGTAGGATGTCGCTGTCAGCAAGGGTAACTGTCGGCAGGTTCTTCGCATCGATCTTAATCACTGCGATATCGGTCTTCGGATCGCTGCCAATCAACGTAGCCGGATATTCCCGATCATCGGGTAGCAAAACGCTCAATTCATCAGCTCCTTCAATCACATGATTATTGGTGATGATGTAGCCATCTGTGGAAACGATGACGCCTGAGCCCAAACCCTCTTCTTTTTTCTCACGAACGCGACTCGATCCACCTCCGAACAATTGCGAAAATGGGTCCGTTGGGACACGTTGTGCTACGATTTTGGTCGAATACACAGAGACGACGGCCTCTTGCACCGGTTCGACGATATCGGCATAGCTCGTCACTACGCCACTGTTGCCCTGTGTGACCGGTGAAGCATCTACCTTCAGCACGGGTTTATCCGCACCCTGCTCTTTCGCACCTACGAGAAGCGCAGCACTGAAGCCTAAGGTTATAACGGTAAGAATCGTCGATAGCTTTTTTGAAATCATAATTTTGAAACTGTTTGGTTGGATCGCCGAGAAAGACAGAGGTTCCCCCTAGATCCGGTTAAAACTCAAACAAACCTGCCATGAAAAACGGTGGGAATCGCTGTCGTGTGCGAAAGCGAGATTCAGCCTTTTTCTTCCAAGGCTGACACACGCTTAAACAATTCCGGCAATTTGCGTTGGAGCACCTGGATGCGCCGCTCCTGCATGTAAGGAATCGCAGGATACCCATTTACGAATGCACCCGCCTCTACATCCGAAGTGATGCCCGCTCGGCCTCCAGACTTCACGCCCTTGCCTACCTTGATGTGTCCGGCAACTCCCGCCTGTCCCCCCAAAACCACATAATCTTCAAGCACCGCACTTCCTGAAATGCCCACCTGAGCACACAAAATGCAATGCTTGCCGATGATCACGTTATGAGCGATCTGGACCATATTATCGATCTTGGTTCCCTCGCCGATAATTGTGCGGCTAAAGCGGGCTCGATCGATCGTGCTGTTCGCTCCGATCTCTACATCGTCTTCGATCAGGATCGAGCCGACCTGTGGCACTTTCTCATGTCGCCCACCGACAAATTCATAACCAAATCCATCGGAGCCTATCACCACCCCCGAGTGTAATCTCACGCGACTACCAATCTCACATTCCGCCCCTACAACGACTCCGGGCATCAACCATGACTCCGAGCCCACGCGAGCATTTCGCCCCACGAACACCTGCGCCTGTAAATGCGCATTCTCCCCGATTACCGCTCCGGACTCGACCACACATTGCGGCCCGATCGTAGCGGTGGCTGCGATTTCAGCGCCCTCCCCGACAACCGCGCTGGCATGAACACCTGGCGATGGTTTCGGCCAGAGTTGCTGCTCAATCCTTGCACATATCTGTCCAAGTGCTGCCGATGGATTTGAGACTAGCGCATAAATTTGATTTTCTCTTGGCTCCTCCTCGAAATCTTCTGGCACCAGAACTAGCGACGCTTTTGTCGCAGCGACTTGAGAGCGGTATTTTGGATTCCCCAAAAACGACAAATCACCCTCATGAGCGCTATCTAAACCTGCGATGCCTGTGATATTAGCGTCAGTGAGACCTCGCGTGATCTTCGCCTGCACAATTTCCAGAATCTCCTCGGGCGCAAATGATAGCTGCATTCAGACACAATGGCATATTGGTGAGTGATTTCAACGCCACAAACAAAAGACCCCGCTTCACCATGGAAGCGAGGTCAGGAAAAAAACAAATATAGCTCAGCTTATTTCCCCATCGGCACTGTAATCTGTGGAGATCCGCTTGAAGCAGGCTTCGACTTATTAATCTCGGCTTGCACCTCTGCGGTGATGTCCATCGAAGCATCGGAATAAATTACGGTAGGAACACCGAGCAGGCTTGGACCTGATTTATCCATCAGAATGTCCACGCCTCGGCGTTGAGCCACTTCGCGGGCGATCTTAGAGATCTCTTCGAGCATAATCTCCTTAAAGTTTTGGAAGCGTTGGCGAAGAAGGTTCTGCGTGTTGGTATTGAAGCTCTGCAGATCATTATTCTTCTGTTGGATTGCTTGGATCTTCTTTTCCGCAGCAGCTCGGTTTTGCTGTTTCACAGCATCCGTCGTCATGGGATTCTTATCCTGCTCTACCAATTCTTTGTATTCCTCGACCATCGCATTTCGCTCTTTGAGGATTTTCTCTGCTTCGGCGCTGGCTTTCTCGGCGTCGACTTGAAGCTTAGTTTTTTGCTCCTCTGTTTTGTAGTGCTCATTCATCACTTTGACCATATCCACGAATAAAATTCGCGGAGACTGGGCTTGGGCAAACAGACCGGTGACACTGAAGGCCAACAGAGCAATAAGGATTTTAGCAGATTTATTCATGGGAGTGGGTTTAGGTAAAGTTAGGATTAAAGATGTTTTAGAAACGTGTGCCAAAGGAAAAGTTAAACTGTCCGCCACCATCACCAGCACGGTTTTTACCCGTGAGAGGAATGGCATAATCCAGTCGTAATGGGGCTCCTGCCACAAACAACTGAACGCCTACGCCTACGTCATCATACATTTCTGCAGGATTAAAATCGTAGGCATCTAAATTCACGAAGCCTGCATCGTAAAAAGCAGCCACACGAATTGGGCTCACAACATCAAGAGAATACTCGATGCTCATCAGGCCGTATGACCCACCTCCAAGCAAAAAGTTCTGACTATTTCTCGGTCCGATGGAATTAAACTCGAAACCACGAAGTGTGTTGGGGCCTCCAAGGTAGAATCGCTCATAATAAGGCACCACAGTAGAATCACCATAGGTATCAACGGTGCCAGCTCGTAGGATTACGGAAACAACCTGTTCTTGAAGTTCAAAAATAGGGTAGAATTGAGAACCTCGAAATTCGATTTTATAGTAGTCGGCATCACCTCCCATGATCCCCCCAGCGATATCAAAATTCAGTTCCACGCGATTTCCCGCAGTCGTCCCGATGATCTTATCGCGGGTGTCCCGCAACAGCTGAAACCCAACACGTGATAGGACGTCTTTACCCGGGGGAATTGAGTTTATCGCCGACGGATCGACATCGCTAATTTCAACGGTCTCATAGGTGTAGGAGAGTCGACCATCCACCAATTCAAAAAGGCGCTTACGGAGATACACTTCCCCACCTGTTGATACTTGAGTGTAGAACTGGCTGTTGAAATCTGAAGAGGTTCGGTAGATTGAAAATCCTATGGCCAACTGACGCTCGAAGAGCCATGGCTCTTCAAAGGAGATTAGCACCTCGCTCGATAATGAGCCTAACTGCAATCTGGCCCGAAATTTTTGCCCGTCTCCCTGAAAGAAGGAGCGACGGTTAAACAAATCGAAGTTTCCTTGGGTGACCTCGGCAAAAACTGTGGCGTTCTCAATGGAGTTAAATCCTGCACCGAACGTTAAATTACCGGTGCGAGCCTCGCGGACGGCTACGCGTAGATCGCGACGCCCCGGAATATTCGTTTCCTGAGGGGTAAGCTGCACATCATCAAAGAATCGGGTATTTTCGAGACGAAGCTTACTGATCTTCATTCGAACGGTATCGAAAACATCTCCCGGGCCCAAGATCAACTCGCGCAGAATTACGACGCTTTTGGTCTTGGTATTCCCTTCGATCCGAATCGATTCCACGTCAAACTTACCGCTCTCTCTAACTTTGTATTCGAGATCGATGTCTCCTGAAGCGATATTAGGTTTGCGGATCAAGCGGACCTGCGTGTCGAGATAACCCGATGTTCCGTAAAAATCCTCTAGACGTGTGGCGTCGTCATCAATTCTTGACGGGCGAAATACCATGCCGGTTTTCTGACGAAGAAATCGTTTAAGTAATGCACCTTCATAGAGCTCACTTCCTATAACTTCGATATCACCGATCCGGTAGCGACGGCCTTCCTCAACGCGAATCGTTAAATCAAGACGCGAAGATTTGGGATAATCGAAAGAGATATCTTCCTCATGGATTTCCACATCGAGGTAACCTTCTTCTCGGTAGTAATCTCGCAGTTTGTCTAAATCCTCATCAAAAGTATCGTCCTCGAAACGACCCGACCCCGTCATCCATGACATGAACCACCAACGGCGGGTATCCATTTCTTTCCGGAGCTTTCGTGAGCTCGTGTGCTCATTTCCAGCAAAAATAATTTTACCAATCTTTACGCGCGGTCCTTCCCGGATGTTAAAAATCACCGTGCCAAACCCTGAACTCCGATCCCGCTCGATCGTATAGTTGATCGATACCTGATTGTAGCCCTTCTTCTGGTAAAATTCACGAATGGTTTCCGAGTCTTGCTTTACCTGCCGCTCATCAAGGGCCGAGTTGGGCTGGATTTCCACTTCCTTTTCCAAGCGTCGCGACTTGATGCGACTGTTCCCCTGATAGCGAATCGCCATGACCCGAAATTTCGGCGCGACTTCGAAAACGAGATTAAACTCTCCCGATCCAGCAGATTCGCGTTTTACTTCGATGAATTCGAATAATCCCGTTCGGTAGAGCGCTCGGATATCCGCATCGACCATGGCATCGTCGAGGTCGCCGCCCTCGCGCACTTGAATATTAGCTCGCACGACCTCCTCACTGACATTGGAAGTCCCGAGGAACTTAATTTGCAGCGTGCCGACTTTGTAGCCAAGCGATTGCTGTTCGCCTTCGGGAGCATATTGAGCCGTAGCTACACTAACACCGGCGAAGAGCAGGAGGAAGGAGACTAAGCTATAACAGGTTACCCTGCGTAGAGGGTTACTGGGTAAAGTTTTCAAAGCGGGTGATATCTTTAAGGAAAGTGAGTTTCAAATCTCCTACTGGCCCGTTTCGTTGCTTGGCAACGATTAACTCCGCTGAGTCGGCGGCCACTTGGAACTTTTCATCGGCATCTTTAGGTCGGGCAAGCATGAGAACAACATCCGCGTCCTGTTCAATTGAGCCAGATTCACGCAAATCAGCCAGTTTTGGCGAGCGATTCTCTTTCTCGGAGGCACGGTTAAGCTGACTTAATACAAGAACGGGGACTTCAAGTTCCTTCGCAAGCGCTTTTAATCCGCGCGAAGCTTCCGCCACCTGTTGTTCACGGGGAACCTTGGGGTCGGTCGGGCTGAGTAACTGCATGTAATCAACAATAATAAACCCGAGTTTAGTGCGGGCATGAACCCGCCGGGATTTCGCCCGCAGCTCCATGATCGAAAGGTGACTGGAATCATCAATGAAGAGTTTCGATTTCGAAAATTCGTCAGCCGCTTCGAGCAAGCGCTGCTGCTCATTGCCATTCTTCGGCAACAATCCTTCACGAAGCAGCTTCATATTCACCCGTGATCGCGAGCACAACATACGCAACGCGAGCTGTGAGGCACTCATTTCCAGAGAAAAAATCAATGTCGCCGCTCCCTCCCCACGTTTCGGCATCGCCGCAGCCTCCGCAAAATTCAACGCGAGCGACGTTTTTCCCATCGAGGGACGAGCCGCGAGCACGATCATTTCCTGTCTTTGGAAACCGTAAGTCAGTGCATCGAGATCCTTGAAACCTGAAGTCACGCCGGTCAGTTCGCCCTTCTCCATCATCATTTTATTGATGATCTTCATGGCATCATGCATCGGCTCTTTGATCTGCTTGGCCGCATCGGAAATACGATCCTGCGTCACGCCAAAGATATCCTGCTCGACCTTGTCGATAAACTGCTCGAGGTCGCCCTCGTAGTTGAAGCAGTTTTCCACTGCTCCGGTCGCCACCTTGATCAGCTCTCGCAAGAGATGTAGCTCACGAACCTTATCGATAAAGTATTGAGCCTGAGCCGTCGTCGGGATGCGGCTGCTGATCTGAGTCAAGTAGGCATAGCCGCCAATCGTTTCCAACTGCTTGGACGTCTTCAGCTCCTCGGCCAACACGGCGACATCTACCGGCGGATTTTTTGCATAAATCTCGCAAAGTTTTTCGTAAATCAGCCGATTAGCGGCCGAATAAAACGCCGCCCCTGCGAGCTTAGCTTCCAGGCAGCGCGCAATCGTGTCGTTGCCATCAAGCAAGCAACAGGAAAGCAGATACTCTTCTGCCTCGATGCTGTGCGGCAGCGTCCGCCCCAACGCAGTCATTGGGGTCTCCGGATTACGATTATCGCGACGTGGAGCTCGTTGGGTTTCAGCCATGAAAAGAGCTCTTCATCAGTAAGTATTCGCGGGCGACGGGCAACATCAGGTTTTTAACAATCGATTCCCAAAAGAAAGGCCGCGTCGGATGGACGCGGCCCGTGGGAAAGAATCAGAAGAATTACTTAGATTCTTCAGGAGCGTCTTCTTCGACGATCAGATTCTCGGAGACGATGTCGAAGCTCAGCTCGACGCTCACGTCAGCGTGCAGTTTTACCTTCACGGTGTGTTTACCAAGCGTCTTGACCGGCGTATGCAGGTGAATGCGCTTCTTATCGATCTCGATGCCAGCTTCGACGAGCTTGGCGTGTAGATCGTTCGAAGTGATCGCTCCGAACATCTTGCCACCTTCACCCGTTTTCACGGCAAAGGCCAATGGCACCTTCTCGATCTTCTGGCCGAGTTCCTGTGCACCATTGAGTTCTTGAGCTTCGCGCTCGGCGCGACGCTTTTTGAGCGATTCGATTTGCTTGCGGTTCGCCTTTGTCACCGGCACCGCAATGCTGCGGGGCAGGAGAAAATTGCGGGCGTAGCCGGCGCGGACTTTAACTTGGTCGCCTTCACCGCCGAGACCATCGACGGGTTGAACGAGGAGCACTTCACTATATGCCATGGGAGGACTTTGGTTGGATTTTGAGAATTAGAGTTTAGTAAACGATTTAAAATGGAACGTCTTCATCGACGCCATCATTGGTGGCTGGAGCCGCTGGGGCCCCACCGCCACGAACAGGAGGAGCATTGCGCTCAGGGTTTGGTGCGAAATGAGCACCGCCATCTTGGCCCTGGCCTTCGCCATCACCACGACCACCGAGAAATTGGAATCCTTCGAGCACGACCTTAAGTTTGCTACGCTTTTGACCGGAGGTTTTATCCTCCCATTGATCAAACTTCAGGCGACCTTCGACGAACAAAGGGCGACCCTTAGTGCAATACTTGGAGATCGTTTCGCCCTGACGTCCCCAGGCTTCGATATCAACAAAGGTAGTCTCGTCGCGCACCGAACCGGATTCATCCTTGAACTGGCGATTAACCGCCAAACCAAACTGACAAATGGCCGTGCCCTTAGGTGTGACCCGAAGTTCGGGGTCACGCGTCAGGTTGCCGATGAGATAGACTTTATTGAAATTTGCCATGGGGTGTGGGCATCGACCCGCTCAGCACTTAGGCTGATTGGATAAAGATACGATAGATGTTATGATTGAGACGGAGACGCTCTTTGAGATCAGCGGGAGCATTGCCAGGTGCGCTATACGTGATTTGCACGTATGGAGCACCGACGAGCTTGCGGTCGGTCACCCGGGCGAAGTCGCGCTTGCCCAAGTCTTCGACGTTAGAAATTTCGCCCTGAAGGGATGAAATTTCGCTTTTAACTTCCTCGATGATTTTTTCGACGGAGTCTTCCTCGCCGCGATTATCAATAATAAAGGTAGCGCGGTAGTTACGGTTGGTCTGGTTCATGATTTTCTCTGCGGTTAAATGTGTTCATCGCCTGTTCGACCCCGCTGGTGAGTAGCAGGTTCAGGCCTTTTAAGTAATGATCTAAAGTGTGTGTAATAAGTGTTTGTTGGGTAGGAGTGAAATTTCCGAGCACGAAGTCCTTGATGTCCATTTGTGGGGTCGTTTTCGGGCCAATCCCTAAACGATAGCGAATAAACCCGTCTCCAACGGTGCGTAACAAGCTCGCCACACCATTGTGGCCGCCGGCACTGCCAGACGTGGAGATTTTGATCAACCCAATGTCGATATTAAATTCGTCGTAGAGCGCGGAGATTTCCTGCACCGGTATTTTGTAATACCGAGCGACTGCAGCCACTGAACGACCACTCTCGTTCATGTAGGTCAATGGCTTGAGCAAATAACACGGTTTACCACCGGGACGATCCCATCGAGCGACATCAGCCTCAAATTGAGACTGATATTGCCAAACGAGTCCGTTTTGGTGGGCAAACGCGTCGATCAGCACCCAACCCAGATTATGCCGGGTTGAGGCGTATTCGCGGCCCGGATTGCCGAGTCCGGCAACGAGCGAAATGGACATGTCTCAAAGAACAAGCGAGACGGCCCCGGGTCAAGCGGGGCCGCACGCGGATAAAAACTTACTTTTTCTCAGGCTTCTTGTCGCCCTCATCGCCACCCTCAGCAGCCGGAGCAGCTTCGGCGCCTGCTGCCTTCTCATCCGTAGCCGCTTCTTCGACTACTTCTTCGACGATCTCTTCAACAGCTTCGGTGCAAATCACGACGGGTTGTCCCTCATCATCGAGGAATTCAACGCCAGCGATGGCTGTGAGTTCGGAAACCTTGATCATCTCTCCCACCTCTAGAGCAGAGATATCGACGGTGATCGTAGCAGGAAGATCCTTCGGCATACAACGAACGTGAAGTTCGTGCATGGTGATCTCAAGCACACCGTTCTGATTCTTAACACCAGCGGACTCGCCAGTAATCGTAACTGGGACTTGGAGGTCGATCTTTTCACCCGCTTTAACTTCGTGAAAATCGATATGAAGGTAATTGTTGCTTAGTGGGTCGCGTTGAACCTCCTGCAGATAGGACAATGTTTTATCGCTGCTACCTTCTAGGTTCAATTCAACCAAGACCGCACGACCGCCCATCACCTTCAAGAGACGGCGAAACTCAGGAGCCGCAACGACCAAGCTTGAAGGTTCGGAATGCTTTCCGTAAAGGATCGCAGGGATTTGGTTGGCTCGGCGAAGCCGACGCGATGCACTGCGTCCCGTCTGGGTGCGCGCAGTAGTATTTAATGTGAAATCACTCATAATATCGTTCCCCCTGTCGCCCCAGAATTGAGGGCAGGCGTAATGGAAAAGAGGATCACGAGAGCAAACTCACCTCGTCAAAGCAATCAAAACTTTGGCGCACCCTATTATTTCACCTCTTTAGCTCAAAAGTAGCATTGACAACCCCTCCGCGACTCATGTTGTTCATCCCCCTTCCACTGCCCGGTAGCTCAGTGGCAGAGCAGGTGACTGTTAATCACTTGGTCGTAGGTTCGACCCCTACCCGGGCAGCCATTTTTTCTGAATGGCGAACTTTTTTTGAGATCGGGAAAATATTCCCCCATCGCGTTGCGATTGAGTTGGATACGATTTTTTGCATTTTCCCGATTTCTCGAAAAGTTCGTAACTTCTTTGGGTGTATCGCTCATTTCGCAGAAATCACGTTTTCCCAAAAAATAAATCGGGAAAATATAAACTGCCGATTGCAGGCCAGATTTTCCACACTCAGACAGAAGTGAAGCAAGCATCATGATTCACATCACAATGGCCTTGGTTGTTCTGGCGGTTGTCTCCCACGCATAGACCAAAAACGGCCAATCCCTAATCTCTGAGTCGAATGATTGCACGGTTTTCAACGGATTAAGAACGCCTAAAGGATAAGGGTGCGGAGCCGGCACACTCGCCACAAAAATTAGAACGACAAATCCACCCATCTCGAATCGATAGCATTTCCGCCCTTCGGCGTGCATACGCGAATGCTGGCATCCGGCTATTCCGCAGCAAGCTACCAAGCCCCTTCCCTGACAGGGCCGAACATACCGGTTTTAATAATCGAGTTCCAAATTGTTTTCAACGCCTGACCGGTTTCCTCGTTTACAAAAAGCGAGGATCTACCACCGCAAGGTCTCCCAAGGATATAAGGAGCCATCGTTTTCCAAGTTTCCGCTACCTGCGCACCACGCCACGCGCGTAATTCGCGCTCGAGATGTAGAGGCACCGCCAGTGCGGTGGGAATACTACCGTCTCGACAAAGCGGACGAAGCCACTCGCATTTCACAAGAACAGGCTGCGCACTTGGGTGGTAGAGCTGAGCATCAATTTTCTCGGCCGTAATAGAAACAATCCCTTGGCTTACATCGCGCTCTTCCAAACGAGCAACAGATCTGAGAATTCCTACTCCTCCATCGTAGGGACAAGTGATGAATCCATTGCGGAGGAACACGGTATGATCCAATCCCTCATAACCGCAGCGTTCGCTTGGCGTAGTCACCGGACTTTGATGGTCATGATTATCCCCTACCAATGGGTGCCATGAGGGATAGGTATCAACAACAGGCCCGTAAGTGGCTATCAAATCGTTAAGCACACTTTGACTGTGCTTCAGCCGATCCGCATCTATACTGCGCCCTAAAAGCTTCCTTATCGCCTCACGACGACCATTTTCTATTTCTTCATTGGATCTAAAAGGCATGCATCACTAATCACTTTGATAATTACTTTTTACAAGTTTTGATGCACGTTTTATTGATTTCATGTTATCTAACGTTTATTAACAGCAGTTTATGTAACTTATCTATGTATTTTTTCTATTCATGTCGAATTATTCGTGACTTTATGGGAACTTATTAAGTATTTTAAACACGTATTAAGCAACTTATGGCCACACGATTTCATCTCAAACAGCTTGAGGACGCCCTAACCCTACTGGGGGATCGGCTGAACCTGGCTGGTTTACCGCCACAGGAATTCATAGTCTGTGGAGGCACTTCGCTAATCGCTCGAGGATTTGCGTCCCGAGCGACTAAAGATGTGGATATTCTGGCACGCCGCACCGCTGGGACGGAATTCGTCAGTGCACGGGAATTACCCCCAGAATTTCTTGAAGCGGCAAGTCGGGTGGCCACGGATCTGGGACTACCGGAAAATTGGATTAATAACGGACCAGTGGATTTATTCGAGATGGGAATGCCGGATGGGTTTTCCGAACGTCTTGAAGCCAAGGAATACGGTCACCTCACCGCCTGGTATATCGGCCGAATCGATCAAATTCATTTAAAACTCTACGCCTCTGTTGATCGCGGCCCCGGCCCATCCCGCCATATGAATGATCTGATGACGCTACAGCCTACGGCTGACGAGCTACTCTCGGCAGCGAAATGGACAATGACTCACGACGTGTCCCCCGGATTCAAATACAACCTGAGTGTCGTGCTAAGGGAGATGAACCATGACGCTGTCGCCGCACAAATTTAATTCCAGCGTTCGCCAACACTTGCTGGATCTCATCTGGCAGCAATGGAGTGCCTTAGGTGTCGCTGGTCACGAAACCAGCCCATTAAGCTCGGTTGTGGACCTGGAAGCACTCGTGCTTATCACCACGGTGCATGGTCGTTCTGATCCACGTCTATTTGAAGAAATGTTAGATTGGCTATGGGGCAATGCCCAGTGGGTGAACGTTCAACGGCTCCGCAATATCCAGAAACAATTACAACTGGGAGATGCACAGGCATTGGCGGCGATTGCCGATTGGCTCAGCCAGCGCACAACGTTGAGCAAATGGAGACCGCTAGCGAAAGAGCCCCTACCCCAACAAGCACCAGCGCCACTGTTTCGACTTCGTGACGGACGAGCCCTGTCATGGCAGGGAGACCTCGATCCCATATTCATCAAACACGGATTACAGTGCCCTCCACTAAAGCGCCGTGATATGAGTCGTCCTCCCAATCCGCGTTCTGCAGCCGTGCTTTCGTGGAAACTGCGCAGCCTCTTTGGGATGCAAGCCCGTTGTGAAATCATCCTCTGGCTGCTCACTCATGATCAGGGCCACCCAGCAGAAATCGCTCGGGCTACTTATTACTTTCCCAAAACAGTAGAAAATGCCCTGAGAGAATTGGTTTCTTCAGGAATGGTGCTGACCTCACCCCATGGACGAGCAACTAACTACCGGTTAGTGTCCGATCACTGGCTCCTTTTCCTGCGCTCGTGGAAGCATCCCAACGGCTTCCCTCGTTGGATAGATTGGCCACGATTTTATAGCATCCAAGAGCGCCTCATGGCGGTAGTGGCAACAGAAGATATGAGCCCACTGCTACACGCTTCGGAACTGAGACGCGTCTTTGAGGAAATGCTTCCTCTGATGGAAATCAGTGACCTCAGATCCGAATTTAGCGTTGGCCGAAATCATACCGGCGTGGATTTCACTTCCACGCTTCTGGAAGACATCGAAAGCCTGCATTCGCACTCAAAATAACTGCACATGACTGACTCTAAAGCCAAGGGGGAACGCGCTGAAACATGCGGTTCACTGCCTCGAGGAAGCACTGCGTCAGATCGAGCCAAAGCTTCAGGGGCTCATGCGATGATTGACCGGTGATAATGCGAGTCTGGAGCCATATCCAAATTGTGAAAATAGCACGTCTCCCAGCCTCTCCATGAAACTGCTCCATGTCAGCGATCTCCATTTCCGTCTCCCATGGTTTGATTGGGTGGCAGACCAAGCTTTGAACTATGATGCCGTCTGCCTCTCCGGCGACTTGCTGGACATCTTTTCCAAGACCAACACAAGCCTGAGAGCGCAATGCAAATGGATGCGAGCATGGCTCAAAGCCTTTCCGGGGAGAATATATGTGTGCAGCGGCAACCATGACTGGTGGATGCCCCATGAACACTACATCGACACAGATGTTCAGGGCGGATGGCTCAGAAAAACAGCCAGCTCCACTGTGCATGTCGATGGCACATCGGAAATCTTCCACGGCTTCCGTTTCACTTGTTGCCCTTGGCTGAGAGTCCCAAAGTCGTCTGGCCTCGAAGCGGCGGTGGTGCTCGTGCACACCCCGCCCCAAGCCGAACCATTGTCCTCGAAATTAGGCAGAAAGTCAGGTGATCCCGAAGTGGCTGCTGCAATCCTCAAGTTGCCAGAAGGAAGTCTGGTCTTATCCGGACACATTCATGACCCAAAACAATGGTGCCACAAATTGGGATCGGCGTGGTGCTTTAATCCAGGCGTCAATTTTGACGCGACCGTTCCCAATCATATCACCATTGATACCACTATCGGAGAAGCGGAATTTCACGGTGTGAATCACACCCAAAAGGTTTCTGGTCTGACCTCGGAGGTGGGCAGGTCATAAGAACCAGAACTTCTGTTTCAATCGGTCCTCATGTCCTTCAGGTCGAAGGGACACCTTCATTGCAAACAAAGTTGCCCCCCTCCACCAAACCCACTAGAATAAGTGACGTGCAAATGCGCTATCTCAGGATAAAGCTCTCGCAACTTAATTTCAACGAAGCTGCTCGGGAAGCTACTGCCCTGAAGAAACAATTTTGTGCCGAAGACGAAGAACTTTACCTTCAGGGACGTGGAGCCGATATCTCGACATCCTAGCCGACAATAAAGTCCTCGAATATCTAAATACCGTCCCCAATTGGGTGTTCAAACCAAGCGACACCTCCACTCCAGCCGCCGCTAGAGGCACCACGCGAAAAACCACGGCAAGGCCCACGCATGGGAATATGACCATGCCAAAACAACGAGACGTCCTTGCCCGCTTCTAAGAGTGTCAGTCCATGAACTCGCAGCTCATGTCACATGGCATGCATTCGAGTAAAAACCAGGCGCTGTTTGTCTTTGGGTAGAGCGGCAAGATGGTTCATCCGGGTCAGGCTAAATCTGCGTAATTCTGGTGCGGTATTCACTTTGTGTAGATGCTCACGAATTTCCGGTAAAAGCTGCATCAATTTAAGGTGCTTCGTCACGACCGATGGCGACACTCCAAGTTTTCTTGCCAGAGTAATTCGATCATGAACCTCTCCAGTTTCCAGCATCGTCTGCCATGCCTCGGCGCGTTGAATGGGGTGACGCCTGACAACCCTACCGGCTGGTAAATCCGCCGTTGCGCAATTCTTGAAGCGCACAAAGTGAGTGAACGGCGCAACAATTGTCACGGTGCCTTGCACCGCTGACGAAAAATCTACTTTCGCGTCAAATCTAACCCCTCGCAATGCGAGCGGAAGCACTCCTTTCATCTGCTGCTTTTTCTTGATGCTCAGCTCCTCTATCCCCGTCACCAACTGGGGCAATTGAAGTTTCATTTTAAATCCCAACATACGCCGTCCCTGCCCGGCTCTATCAACGGTCTCGCGGACATCGATTCGCTCCACAAACAGACGGAATAATTCCTTCTGTTTTTGAAATGACAGTTTTGGGATGATTTCACCCAAGCGCGCAAATGCCTTAATCACTCGTTTACGATCCAGTTCCACAGCTTCACTCGCATGGTAGGCTTGGCGCTTTCGCTCCAAGTTTACGGTCAATCTCTGCCGACTTGTTTCCAATTCCGAAATCCGTTCTTTAAAACTGTCTGAGACAACCTCCATCCCTCCGGCCACTGCAATATCCATGCAATTTCTGATCTGCTTCCGCACCCGCTCCAGATCCCGCTGACTAGCGGCCACTTCCTTAGCCAAAGTCGGCCGATCTTTTTTACGCCGTTTAGTCGAAGCATCCATTACAGCAGCCACCACCTTGGGATGCTGACTAAGCCGCCCCACAAACTCTTTCACAACGGCTTCAACCCCATCCGCTGGCAATCGCCCCACGGGGCAGGCCTCTGGTTTCTTTTCCTTCAAGACATAGCCACAGTAGTAATAGCGGTAGGGCTTTCCTTGCGCATTCTTCTTTCCACTGGCATGAGGAACAAAAGCCCGACCACATTCAGCACAATGAATGATGCCCTTAAGCAGGTGCGTCTGTGATTCACGATCCACAAATCGTGGTTTGGGATGCTCTCTTACATCAGTCGCTACCGCATTCGCCTTTTCCCACATTTCAGGCGAAACGACCGGTTCATGGCGACCGGGATATTCCTTACCTCCATAACGGATCGCGCCCCGATAAATAGGATTAGTTAGGATGTTTCGCAATCCATCCGACCGGAATATATTACCACCGATGGTCTGAACCTTTCCATTTCGTCGCCGCAATTCGCGCTTACGGGTGCGCAGGCCGGAACTGTTCAAGCTACTCGCAATATCCTCCAGCGATATAAATTTCGCCGCTTGTTCAAACACCCTGCGAACAACCGGGCCCTCTACCTTATCCGGTGAAAGCATCTGCGTCTTCGAGTCATAGGCGAAGCCATACGGCACCCACCCGCCATTCCAGATACCCTGCTTCGCCTGTTGAAGCATCTTTGCGCGCGTCTTTTCCGCCGTATTAAGCCGCTCGTATTCAGCGACGCTCATCAGCAAATTGTTCTTCAAGCGCCCTGACGGTGTGCTTTCCGAAATATCTTCCGTCGCACTTTCTAAACGGCATCCATGCTTCTTCAGGAATGTGCGAAAAGGCACCCATTCATCCGTGCTCCGCAGCACTCGCTCCATTTTGAAGATCAAAACCACCTCGACCTCACCCGCTTCAATTTGGCGTTTCAAGGCCCGAATACCGGGCCGATCCATCGATCCACCCGAATACGCCACATCCGTATAGCAAGCGACCTCATACCAGCCCTCTGACTGACGCTTGCTAATCGACTCACGACATATCGCAGCCTGACTCTCGCAGGAATCAAATCGACCTCCGGTTTGGTTATCCGTGGAAACTCGCGTGTAGATCGCCACGGGCACCGTTGCACCCACATCCGAGGGTGGCATCAGTTGCCCTCCACATTTTGATTGTGCGGAGGCAATGAATTGAGCCGATAAACTACGGCTCTCGTGTGTCCGCCACTCACAATGAGACCCGATTCAGTCAAACGGTTCATCACCCGGTAGGCACTTGTTTTTGGCATCCCCAACATAGTGCGTAACTGAGCAGGAGACGCTTCACCCACTCTCCTAAGATGATTGATAACCTTTCCCTCATTGTTCCCCCGATGCACCAACGGCCAATTCATCGACGGGATCGTCGGCAAATCTCGTTCCCTCTCGCCCTGAGAATTATCCGTTTCCTCGACGAATCCAGCACCGGCAATGGCCTCGAAGAGAATCTCCCCGATTCTCATTATACGATCTGATTCAGACAGTGACTCTGCGGTACGGCTCATATCGATTCAATCGTGATGCGATGAATCACCGGGTTCTTTTTGGAACCATGCCTCTGTCGATTCACTCTGACCGCACACAGCTTGGAGGCATCCAGCGCTTCACACACTTCCTTCAAGTTCAGCCCCTCGATTTCCACTTGCTCGCGCCCTGCGACGATCATCAACCGTTCGGGATTACCGGCGACATGCTCCCATCGATGCAATTCACCGAGTGGAAATGACACGACGCGATCAGGTAATAAAAATCTAATCGAATGAACCCGCTGCTCATTCGATGCCACCTCACCCCACAACGGTGAAGTCGGCGGCACCAATGGCTCCTTGGCAGGATGCTGGTGGATACTCATTCCGTTCCTCCAACTACCACCTTTTCCTGAGCCTTAGCCCGTATCCCTCGCAAAGGAATGATCGGTGAAACCGCATCATCCATTTCATGGACAAGCTTACGGTCTCCGGAAGACATCATGGCTTCGCGCGCTTCCCGCCGATCCGTGGTGTAAATAGTCTGGCTCTCCCTAAACCGCGAATTGGACACATACGCTTGTTTTAGATTCGCCGCCACCATGCCCTCGTCTCCCATGAGCAAAATTCCGTGATCCACCGTCTTGCCCTGCGCCGCATGAGAAGTAGTGGCATAGCCATGAGAAAACTCCCGGAACGACGGCGGTATGCGCCGACCATCACTCAATTCCAACCCTCCGTTCTCTTCGAATCCAGCTACCTCAACCAAATCACCGTTACGCAACTGCGCCTCTTTACTATTGGCCCGGATGAGCAACCGATCACCCACGGCCACCGCAACATCCTGAATGATGCCCACATCGAAACCTGGACAATGCCGGGGACTGAACCACATCCGCCCGCCATCCTCAAACTGCACGGTAAGAACCTGCTCATCGCGCCCAACCACTGTGAGGCGTTGACCCTTGGCGAAGTCACCGGATGAGCGGTAATATTGCAGCACCTGGCCGGGTTGATAGTTCCGAAGGTCTCTCATCTGCGATTTGGTCCATTGCAAAGAAAAGACTGTCTCAAAATTACGCTCTTTGGATTCCAGCAATCCTGCCGTTCGCAACTGACCTCTAACTTCTCCGGTAAACGCATGGATTTCTGACCACACCGGCGAAATCGCCAAACAACTTTCCTGTCGCTTAATCCGTCCGACATAGTCGGTCGCCGCCTGTCGAAACAACTCTTCGACATCCGGTTCCTCTTTGACTGATCCCAATTGCGAAAAACGGTTGAAAGCCGCGAAAGCCTCCCCTTTCGCCAACATGGCCACCGCCTCACGATAGCTTGGTGAACGTTGTCGCCTAATTTGGGTGAGCCGATGGATCGGCACTTGGGTAAATTTCTGAAGACACCGCAAGGCATCCCCGGCCTCAACTGAGGTATGCTGCTTGGTATCTCCCACCAGAATGACGCGATTCTGATTTGCAGCGGCCATGCGGCTCAAATCGCGCATCTGGCGCACTGACATCAGGCCTGCTTCGTCCACAATCAACACACGACCACGAGTCGATCGTTGGAGTGATGTGTTGATCAACAATTGCTGCAAGGTGTCCGCAGATGGAGTTAGTTCACGACGCAATACCTCGGTGGCTCCTGAAGAAGGCGCACAACCGAACACCTGACCACCAGACTGTTCGATCCCTTGGATGACCGCTTTCAAGCAGGTCGTCTTACCGGTGCCGGCATCTCCTGCGAGAACCACGACTCGTGACCGTGAATCAAGCAGCCCATCCACCACCTCTTGTTGTTCCGATGAGAGTGTCGTGTCCTCAAAGTTCTGCCCCAAGCTGGGACAAACATCCCGTCCCGCATTGGCCCAACTCAGGAATTCCTGCTCGGCCTGTAGACCATCCCTGGAAGCCACTTCATCCTCATGCTGCCACAGAAACTCCCGACGGACACGATCATCCATGATGGCTCGCACTTCATCGAGAGTCACGTCACCTCGCCCCAACACCAAGGCCTCCCGCAAGAGGTCGCGCGTGCCCACGACCGACTTGCGCTCAAACACATGAGCCTCGGCGGACTCCAGTGCTTCCTGAGGAGTTAGCGGGTTTCGCTGAACTGATCGCCGATACGTGGCCGCAATCACCTCCCTAATGGTCAGAAGATCCTCACCAGCTCGTGTCAACCAAGCCTGCCGAAGTTCACTTGCTGTCGTGTGACGTTTCGCTGGCCGCGATTCGAGGGTGATCGCCTGCAGTCCATCTTGGCTCGTTACTCCTCGTTCTTTGGCGAGGGAAAGTATTTTGTTTCGACGTTCGCTAAACTCGGTTCGCAGCCGTTCGGGAAACCCCCGAATCGTAAACCCGATTCCACGTTGCGGTTCTAAATCGTAGCCCGCCTCGGTCATCCGATAAGCCAGACGGTTATAGCACACTTCTCTAAAAAACCCTTGGTGACGCATGTAACCAAAAGGCTGCACTCCTTTCCATCTCTGCTCCACGGGATCAAAAGTGAGATTCAGGACACACACATGAGTGTGAAGCTGCGGATCAAGAGCCCGACTGGTATCATGAGTCACCACTGCTGCCACCATACTTGAGGTAGTCCGATCCTCATTCGCGCCACCACGACGCACACGGGTTGCGGTGACGCCTTCAATTTCATGTAGGGTTTCCTGCACCGCTTCTCGCCACCAAGTGTTGATGCGTTCGTCGCCACCGACATGCAGAGCAATCGACACATCCTTCGGCGCAGAAATCTGTCCGAAGAAGCATACCCTTCGATTCACCCCTTTGTCTCGAACACCTAACCTGAGACCTGTGGCCGGGTGTTGTCCCACGCAAAGTCTTTCCAACGCAGTGAGCTCACAGTGTCCCTGTAAATTTAGTCGGGCCGCGCCTTCGCCAAACCACGTCATATCCACGCGCCCCTTTTCCGAAAGATAATCACCCACGCGCAAGTGATCCCGAAAATAATTTACGGCAGCACTTGCCCGACGGCAGGGTTTATCGAATCGAACCATATCCAGACCATAGCTAAACCCATAAGTTAATCCAGTCTAAATCCATAATTAAATCGTAATCGAAGCATCATAATGCATAAAATGAACCTAATTTATAAGTCCCTCCACTAGCAGATGTATACCCCAATTAAGCATCCGCCTTGAACCTATCACCTATGGAATACTCGACACCCCACCCCTAACGGCTGTTAGGATGATTCCGATTCGCTACCACTACTTCACTACTCGACCAACACTTGAACACTACTCGTTCTCGGATATACCCATAAGATTTATGATTTACTTAAACACATAAATATCCATTGTGGAGTCAATGGAAGCTCCGGAACTTCACACTCAACTCATGAATGATGCTAAGCGCTACGACCCTACGGCGCATACCCGTGGAATTCTCACGCCATACCGGGACGTCATTCTAATGCAGCGATCAAAATACATGAGTTACGAACAGATCGCTGCGACATTCCGCCGACATGGACTCACCGTATCCCCCGCTGCCATCGGCGTGTTCTGCCGACGCACTTTCACCAAGGCTGAAATCAAGCGAGCCCGCCTCGGACAAACAACTCCAAAGAGCACGTCCGTCAACCCGCCCACCGTCGCTCCAGCTTTTGGGGCTTCCGCTTCCGAGGCGGATACCTCTGCAAACTCAAAGCGCGGACCAAAAATCGCCCGCGACGATTACTAAGCCATGACCATTCCATCCAAACGCATCATTTTATTTCCACAGGACAAAGGAGGTATCGGTAAAAGTTTTCTGGCCGCACTCCTCTACGATTACCTCAAGGATCAAGAGGCTAACCTGAAAGCCTTCGATCTGGATCACGCCAACTCCACCTTCAACCGGTTGGTGCCTGAGGCAGAATTCATCAATACGGATGTCGATGGAGACAAACTCGGGGTGCTTGATCGAATCGTCCATTCATTGGACGAAGCAGACACTGTTCTGGTCGATAATCGCGCGAGCGGTGGAGACAAAGTGCTCACCTACCTGAACGAAACCCGTCTCCCCGAACTTCAAGACGCATTAAACTGCCGACTGGTATTTACACTGATCGCGACCGACGACAAAGACGCAAATTCGCAGATCGCCGAATTACTCGATAACTATGCCGATCAAGTCAGTTGGTTAGTTGCACGCAACCTTCACAGCAGCGATACCCTGTCCCTCTTTGAGCAAAGCAATTCGCGGCGCCGACTACAGGAACTTGAAGCTCCGGAAATCAATATTCCGGGACTTTCTGAGGTAACGAGGAACCGCTTGCAGCAAGCCAATCTGACCGTGGGACGCGGACGAACCTCCGAACACCTGCACTTACTGGATCGGTCACGTTGCATTCAGTTCCACGCCCACATGGCCAAGGAATTGGCCAAGGCGCATCAACTCTTAATGGGATGAAACCAGCGGATTTACTAGATCCGGAAACCCTCCCCGATGACCTCCAGTGGGTTTCATCCCACTACCGACTGCATCCCGAGGATCCAGTCTATCTGCTCATCGCCTGGCACTGGCAACGCGTCCAGAAATCGGAGGACACTTTGCAAGCAGCCATCGTCGAAATGAAAGCCGCACTGGATGTCCGCATCGAGGCATTAGCAGACGCCGCAGATGGCATCGCCGGGATCAACACCGCCCTCACCGAGGTTCAAAACGAATTATCCCAACGACCTACAATGCTCAGCGAGGAACTCGAATCACAATTGCGCGAACCTGTGAGAGACACCGTCGAAAAGCTCCAATCGATGATTAAATCGCTCGGACCAGTCGCTCGATCATTCCGGACAGTGCCCAAGCATCTTTTGCTGACCACTCTGGTCACAGGGCTAATGCTGGGAGCATTGGGTGCCATCGTGTTGGGTTTCGCCAAATGAACCGCACGATGGGGATCATCAGCCTTTGTCTGGCCATCGCCATCGGAGTGCGCGTCCAGATACCGGGTTCATTCAGTTTCTGGTTCGCACTCATTGCCCTCAGTTTGGCGACCTGGATCGCGTTCCAGCATAGCGTCAGTAATTTAATCCTGAACGAAAAATATGTCCTAAAACTGTGGGGCCTAAACTGGACCCGTGACGAGGCGTGTTGTCATTTCTTTATCACGGGTGCCACCGGCACAGGCAAAACCGCACGAGCCGTAGTGCCGAT
>Ga0075118_10000549_pt1 | contig 33176 bp, 26 predicted proteins | sample AntAceMetag02UKE_FD_69794 | JGI IMG/M metagenome (GOLD analysis project Ga0075118, IMG submission 69794) | Saline lake microbial communities from Ace Lake, Antarctica - Antarctic Ace Lake Metagenome 02UKE | ecosystem: Environmental > Aquatic > Non-marine Saline and Alkaline > Saline | place...
AGTTTTTGACTACTTTTTTATTGAAAAAATAAAGAAAATGCTCAGCTCCTATTATTCAATAACTTACAATCAGAATTATGGGATCAGATTGTTCTTTTTAGGCTTTCCAGCAATAAATTCTTTCAAATAAAAGGGTTCGAAGTAAGCTAAGTCTTCAAATTTCCCGCTTAAATAATTCGAATTAAGCAACAAACCCATTCCAAGAACGGAAGGGAACACTTCAGTTATATGAATAAAACTACGAGCTAAATCATTTAATGACGCCAACTTATCGGAACCACTACCAAAACAATAGACATTTTTGTACTCACGAAGTTCTTGAAATCTACTATTATCTATGACCTGCGCTTCTGTCTTATTAATCGCTTCTCCCTTGGTATTGTATATTTGAAAATAAACCTCATCTCGTCTTGCATCAACCAGACTAATAAGCACATCTCCTAACTTCAACGTTAAGGATCGATTCTGCGCAATCTGCATAGCCATATTTCTGAGACTGTCGATTGCAATAAGCTTAATCGAATTTGAAAATGCAAGCCCCTTCGCAAAGGCGACTCCTATTCTCAAACCAGTATAAGAACCTGGGCCCTTACCTATTCCAATAGCCTTTATGTTTTTTAAGCTTAGATCGTGTTTTTTCAAAAGATCATCAACCATAATGGCCAACACCTCTCCATGAGAATAACCTTCGTTAACCTCAAATAAATCAACTAACTCAGCGTTCTTAAAAAGACCAACCGAACAGTTGGTTGAAGAAGTTTCTATACCTAGATAAAGGTTATCCACTATTTCTCCTTTTTTACTTCCTTAGAAATTTCTACAACGTCTTCATTATGCAGTTTCCTACTTACAGTTGCATAAGGCCCACTGACCACTTCTCCAGACAAATCCTTTGGTGCTAAAATTTGAATATAATCATCATCTTGAATTCCTGTCTCGACGAAAACCTTTTTAACTTTCTCATTATCTATTAAAAAGATACACTCTTTGAGCTTATCCTGATCTATAGCGGAAAGAATCTCTCCCTTGTTAAAAGTATCTGGCCTAAGCACTACCGATTGAATGGGAACACTTAAAACACCATTCTCTGTATTAGTTATTATATCAACTGTAGCAGACATCCCAGGACGAAGTGGATAAGTTTTACTACTGGCAGTATCAACTAAGTCAGCATAACTACTATTAAGGATATGAATTTTTACTTCAAAAGTCGTTACTTGGTCTGCTCCTCCCATATTGTCTTTTGCTGAACTAGCAATTTCGGAAACTTTCCCCTCAAATAAACGATCTAGATATGCATCCAATTCAATTTCAACCTCGTCATTCAATGAAACCTTAACAATATCGCTCTCATTAACCTCGACCGCTACTTCCATGTTATACATATCCGCAATTCGCAATAATTCGGTCCCTTCCATTTGAGCGGTACCAACAACGCGTTCCCCCTCTTCTACCGAGAGTTTTGAAATCGTTCCATTTGTAGGGGCGTAAATTGACGTTCGTCCTAAATTATCATTTGCTTCTTTTACCGTAGCTTCCGATGTCTTAACATTAAACTCTGCTGCTCTTACACTTTCGTTTGAAGCTTGAACATCAGCATCTGCAACTTCATAATTTGAAGTAATCTGATCCATTTCAGCTTGAGCTATAGCGCCACCTTTTAAAAGCTTATTACTTCTATCGTATTCTTTTTGCGATTGATTAAATCTGGATTTTGCTTGTATAAGTCTTGCTTTGGAGTTCAAAAGATTTGCTTTACTCGAATTTAAATTAGCGTTAGCTCTTTGGACAACAGCAGTAAGTAAATCAGGATTTATTCGTAAGAGAAGATCTCCTTGCATTACTTTTTGACCTTCTATAATATTTACTTCGATTAACTCACCGCTTACTTCAGAACTAATTTTGATTTCAGTTTCAGGTTGCACCTTTCCATTTGCCGCAACTTTTTCAACAATGATTCTTTTATCAATCTTCTCAGACTCTACTTCAATACTCTCACCGCTTCTTCCTTTTATTATAGCTGCTGTTATCAAGACTAACAACACAATTACAGAACCAATAATAACTTTCTTGTTCATTCTAGTTTAAGCTTAATGGTTTGCCTTGATAAAACTCAAGGATTTTGAATTTAAAAAGATAATCGTACTTCGCCCGAACTAAATCAGCTTCTGCTCTTGCTAGATTAGTCTTAGATTGATTGTATTCAATGCCATTAATATTACCCACTTCATATCTTTTCGTAGCATATTTAAAAGACTCTTTGGTTGCATCTACTGCCTTAACGTTGGCATCATATTTTTTCTTAGAGGCATTGGCATCAAAGTAAGCTTGCTTTACCGTCTCATTAACTTGATTTTTAGCTTGCTGCAATTCTAACTCACGTATTTCACGAGTAACCTTTGCTCTACTTACGGCAGTGTGCGTTGATAGTGAATTTAGAATTGGCATAGTTAAACTTACTCCTATTGATTGGTTGAAGTTATCCGTAACCTGCGTCCCAAAATCTTTTGTATTTCTAGTAACCAAGTCTAGATTTTTACCTGAATACCCCGAACCAAGACTTCCTCTTAATGAAATGGTTGGGCTAATTCTACCCCGTTCTGCATTTAAACCATTGGAACTTGCTTCATACTTTATTTCTGCACTTTTTATTTCTGGTAAACTTTCCAATGCTTTGTAATATATAAATGATGATGTTGCTTCATTTCCTTTTAATAAACTAACATCCTGCGAAGGTCGTGTCACTGAAAACTCATCAATTGAATCCGCTCTCATTAATAACAAGAGTCGAAGCTTAGAAATATCTAAACTATTAGAGGCGTTAACCACATTCAATTCTTCTCTCGCCATTTGCGCAACCAAATCAAGCAAGTCGCCTTCAGCCGTTCTTCCAGCCTCAACAAGTTTCTTGCTTCTATTTACCTGACCTTGACTTAGTCTAACTTGTTGTTCGGCAACTCGCAATAACTCTTCGTTAAAAAGAATTTGTAAGTAAGAGGAGGTAACAGAAAGTGAAACATCATTTCTCGCTTTATCCGAATCATAACGAGATGCTAAAACATTCATATTTGCCTGTTTATAGCGGTTGTACCTACTAGCACCAGTAAATACATCCCAACGACCTTGAATACCATAAGCATCAGAACGTACCTCATCAGTTGCAAAAGTATTGGTGAAAGGATCAATTGTTCGTCCAAAATTTAAGTCACTATTAAGAAATAAATTTATTGATGGCAAATGCTGACCTTTTGCTCCTATGAAATCTTGTTCAGCCAATTCAGCATTAAGATAAGCACGTTGAACATTTAAGTTATTCTTTAATGCAAGACCAATACAGTCTTCTAATGATAGTCTGACTTGTGTATTAGCTGCAAAACTTGAAAATAGAATTACGATTAGCGTGAGTATTCTCATATATATGACAAAACTAAGTATAGAATTGGGTTTAGATAAGCAATTTCAATGGATGGAAATATAGCTTGAGTTTTTGGGGCTTGAGAGTGATGATTGGTTTCTGATTAATCGTATTTTTTGAATTGCAAACTGAAATAATCCAAGGAATATTGATCCAAAGTTCCACAGCTCTCTAACTTTTGTTGTTCCTTCAAGCAATGTTGGAATAGCTCAGTATCATTATGTGCTGCTTTTAACGCTCGCGCATGTAAAAGAGCAAAAACGAAATTATTTGGATGAAGAGTTACTACAACAGAAGTATATTTCAAGGCTTCTGCAGAGTTCTCCTCTGATTCTAAATAAATTTTACCCAAAAAGAAATTCGCTTCTGCCTTTACATCGCTTTCACTAGTTCTCGCTAATACTTTGAGATCAATCAATCCTTTTTCCATTGACCCTTCTGGATATGCCAATAAAAATGGGCGCAAAAGGAAATAGTTTTGATAAGCAAAATCGTAGTAATAATTATACAATCCATCGATGAGCTTAAACTCATCTAAATCATTATTGTTTTCTTTTAGGTCCTCTATGTATTTGAGGCATTTAACCATTCCAACAACTCCATCAAAATAATTCTCATCCATCAAATCAACTCTCGATTTAATTAGTAATGCCTCCAGAATATTTAAAGAAATACTAGTCGATTTGTCAACCTCATTTAATTGCTCAAGTTGATTAACATATTTAGTAATCTGCTCTAAAGTGCTGTCTGTATAACCCTCATATTCCTTGTATCCAGAATTCAGTTTCCACCAATTTAAGTGTATACTTAGCAGTTCTAGCTTTTGCTGTGGAATCTTGTCTGGATTTTCGATTAATACCCTACTTGCTTTTAGAAGTTCTAAGTCATACATGGGTATGATATATTGATCAAATCGATTTGTTTGAGCAATTAAACAGAATGTACCAAATTGCAAAATCACAATTAGGTAGGACTTCATTAACTTAATTTTCAAAATTTATTTGTAATATCAAATTGCATTAATAGTTCAAAATAGGCGACAACCACTTTTCAGCAATTTCTATCGACCAATTTTTCCGTTGCGCATAATCAACAACTTGATCTTTTCCTATTTTCCCTACATTGAAATAAGCAGCATCAGGATGCGCGAAATAGAAACCACTTACAGCAGCACCAGGCTGCATTGCCATAGATTCCGTTAGAATAATCCCCACCTTATTTGCATCTAACAATTTAAACAAAGTTTCTTTCTCTGTATGTTCCGGACAAGCAGGATAACCCGGCGCTGGACGTATTCCTTGATACTTTTCCTTAATCAGCTCCTCGTTACTTAAGTCTTCTTTAGTTTGATAACCCCAGATTTCTGTTCGAACTTTTTTGTGCATAAATTCAGCAAACCCTTCCGCTAATCTATCCGCCAGTGCTTTTAACATAATGGAAGAATAATCATCATGATCTTTTTCGAAGCGTTCCAAATATTTTTCAATTCCTATGCCTGTCGTAACTGCAAATCCTCCAAGGTAATCTTGACTAGATTCTTCTTTAGAAGCCACAAAATCGACTAGACTTTTATTTGGTTTTCCTTTTGTAAATTCATTTTGTTGACGCAAAAAGTGAAATTCTTCAGTTCCTTTTTGATATTGAACCTTGATATCATCTCCATTCTTTTCCGCCTCCCAAATACCAATAACACCATGTGCGGTTAACCACTTTTCATTAATTATTGTATCTAACATTTTATTAGCATCTGCAAATAATTCCGTTGCTTGCTCTCCGACTACTTCATCGGTAAGGATTTTAGGATACTTTCCAGCCAATTCCCATGTCTGGAAAAACGGTGTCCAATCAATATAAGTAGCGATTTCTTTAAGACTAACATTTTCGAAAGTCTTATTCCCAAGAAAGTTAGGTTTTGATATTTCCAAATTACCAAAATTCACTTTTAAAGAATTTGCTTTAGCAACCTCAATTCTCAAATACTTTTTTGCCGCTTGCCTTTCCAAAAACTGCTCACGCACCCTGTCGTATTCAATATTAATGTCCGACACTAAAGCATCTTTTCTGTCACCTAACAATTTTTCTACAATCGTTACCGATCTTGATGCATCTAATACGTGGATAGATGGCGCCGAATAATGTCGATCAATTTTTACTGCAGTATGTGCTTTTGATGTTGTCGCTCCACCAATCAATAATGGAATATCTAATTTAGCGCGTTCCAATTCTTTTGCAACATGAACCATCTCATCTAAAGACGGGGTTATAAGACCACTTAGTCCAATTACATCAACATTATGTTCAATAGCAGCTTCTAGTATTTTATTGGCAGGAACCATAACTCCCATATCAATCACTTCGTAGTTGTTACAGCCTAAAACAACACCAACAATATTTTTTCCAATATCATGAACATCACCTTTTACAGTAGCCATCAATATTTTTCCAGCAGTACTTTTGTCTCCCTCTCTTTTATCCGCTTCGATATATGGCAACAAATAAGCAACAGCTTTTTTCATTACTCGTGCGCTTTTTACAACCTGAGGTAAAAACATCTTCCCTGAACCGAATAAATCTCCAACGACATTCATCCCATCCATTAACGGACCTTCAATTACGTGTAATGGTCGTTCAACAGAAAGTCTTGCTTCTTCGGTATCTTCTTCAATAAATTCTGTAATGCCTTTTACCAAAGAATGTGTCATTCTTTCTCCAATAGGGGTTTCTCTCCATGATAAATCAGCACCTCTTTCTTTTGTCGTTCCCGAAACGGTTTCGGCTAAATCCAGTAAAGCTTGGGTCGCATTTGGATTTCTGTTTAATAATACATCTTCAACTCTATCCAATAATTCTTTAGGAATATCGGAATAAATCTCAAGAATGGCAGGATTAACGATCCCCATGTCCATTCCGTTCTGAATTGCATGATATAAAAATGCAGAATGCATTGCTTCCCTTACAGACTGATTTCCTCGAAACGAAAAAGAGACATTACTAACACCACCACTCACTTTTGCACCTGGTAAGTTTTCTTTTATCCATTTAGTAGCCTTAAAAAAATCAACTGCATAATTATTATGCTCTTCGATTCCCGTCGCTACAGGAAAAATGTTTGGATCAAAAATGATATCCTGACAAGGAAAATTCACCTCGTTGACCAGAGTATCATAAGATTTCTTACAGATCTCGATTCTTCGTTCGTAGGTATCCGCTTGGCCATCTTCATCAAAAGCCATTACGACTACTGCAGCACCATACATTTTTAGTTTTTTGGCTTGCCTCAGAAAGGGTTCCTTTCCTTCTTTTAAAGAAATTGAATTGACGACACTTTTACCTTGAACACATTTTAAAGCTTCCTCAATAATCTCCCATTTACTGGAATCGATCATAATTGGAATCCTAGAGATATCCGGCTCTCCTGCAATCAAATTCAAAAAGGTACGCATGGCATCGACTCCATCAAGCATACCCTCATCCATATTAATGTCTAAGATTTGAGCGCCACCATCAACTTGATGACGAGCTACAGAGATTGCCGCTTCAAAATTCCCCTCCTTTATTAACCGGAGGAATTTGCGAGACCCAGTAACATTAGTCCGTTCTCCAATATTTATAAAATTGGAATCAGAATTAATCACCAATGGCTCAAGGCCACTTAAAATCAAAGGAGGAATATTCATTTTGTTTCTCAAGATTACATTATAACACTCCAATCATCGATATTACTACTTCCAGTCCAGTCTTTGAAGGACTCCTTTCCTCCTCTAACCGCCCAATCACTATCAATAGCAAGTTTAGCGGAAATCCCACCTCTAGGGTTGCAAATCATTGACAGTCTTAATCTTTCTGGCTCATAGACCTCCATAAGATGATCATACATAATATTGATCAGTCGTTCGTAGGAAACCACAATATCTCTAAGATGAAATGAGTACATTTTCAAAGACTTCAATTCAATGATTTTATCACTAGGATACATCGTAATAAAAACAGTGGCAAAATCGGGCTGCTCACTCACACCTAAAAAAGTAAACTCAGGTATTTTTACCTTGATTTCGTATGCTTCTTTGGAAGGATTTGGAATTGCTTTCAGAATACTTTTATCAATTTCTTTATACAGCTTCGCCATAATAATTTTCTTTTTTAGTTCGTGGTTTATAATTCGCCGCTTTTTGTGCAATTGCGCTTATATGCTCTGGAGTTGTCCCACAGCATCCGCCTACGATATTTAGCAAGCCTTCTTGTAAAAAATCTTCAATTTGAGCGGCCATTTCACTCGGGGTTTCATCATATTCCCCAAATTCATTTGGCAATCCGGCATTCGGGTGTGCGGAGACTAAAAATGGCGCTTTCGAATCCAAAATCTGTAAATAAGGACGCAGTTGCTTCGCCCCTAAAGCACAATTCAAACCAATACTTAATAAAGGAACATGCGACATTGATATTAAAAATGCTTCGGTTGTTTGACCAGACAATGTCCTTCCACTTGCATCAGTGATAGTTCCAGAAACCATAACAGGAAGGTCAATATTATGATCGAGATAATATTGTTGAATTGCGAATAACGCAGCCTTAGCATTCAAGGTATCAAAAACAGTTTCAACCAATAGCAAATCAACTCCACCATCAACTAACCCTTTTATTTGCTCTGTGTAGGCTTCTACTAATTGGTCAAATGTTACGTTTCTAAAACCCGGATCATTCACATCTGGAGACAGACCTGCCGATCTATTTGTGGGCCCTATTGAACCCGCAACATATCTTGGCTTATCAGGTTCTTCGGCTGTGAATTTATCTGCAGCTTCTTTGGCGATTCTTGCAGAGTGATAGTTCAATTCATAAACAATATCTTCCAAAGAATAATCTGCTTGCGCTATTGAAGTTCCACTAAAAGTGTTTGTTTCAGCTATATCAGCACCAGCTGCATAATATGCCTCATGAATTTCTCTAATTATATCGGGACGTGTTAATGATAATAAATCGTTATTACCTTTCAAACTTCCTGGACGATTTTTTAGTAAATCTCCTCTGAAGTCATCTTCCTCCAATTTATATCGCTGAATCATAGTGCCCATTGCACCATCAAGCACCAAAATTCTTTCTTTTAGTAATTCCCTAATGTCCGGTTTACTCATAGCATTCGTATTTAAATGCTTAAAAAGAAATTTGAAAGTGTTTGACAAGTTACGTTTTACAGAAACGTTTCACTTATCATAGCACTGGGCTAGGTTTTGGCACCTTGAATATAGAATTTACAGGTTGCCAAGGTTTCAAAGGGCCATTCCCTCCACCTTTCTTTATAAGCACTGCAAATGTAATTAGAATATTACCTGAAAAAAACAGATTTTTGCCACTATTTGCTAAAACTCTTTCTAAATAGGATCGCACCACCCACTAAAAGTAGAATATAAGGAATACCCATAATGTACATTATTCCACCGTTTAGTCCTCGTCCGATTTCAGAGCCACTCTGGTAACTGTTTTCTGCCATGAGCTTACACATGCTGCATTGCGCTTCTAATGCAGCAGGAAACAAGATAATTAAGCCAAAAATCAGTATCGTTAAAATGCTCTTAAGCATAATAAGGAGCCAAAAACAAATAGACAATTACACCTGTAGATGTTACGTACAGCCATATAGGATAGACGAAGCGTACCATTTTTTTGTGCTTAAGAACATTACCAATAAATCCGTGGTAATATGCCAATAATATGAGTGGTAAGGATAACCCTGCTAAAAAAATGTGCGTAACTAAGATAAATATATATATTCCTCTAAAATCTCCCAAATACGCGGTATCACCTGCAAAATAGTGGTAAACGACATAGCTCAGCAAAAACATAACTGACAAAAGCATCGCTAAAGAATTCAATCTCTTGTGCATTTGCACATTCCCTTTTTTGATAAAAGTAAGTGATGCTAATAAGAGAATAAAGCAAGTTCCATTAAGAGAGGCATGCAACAGGGGTTGAAAAGAAGTGAAAGACGGTGCAGATTCCGCCCCAGGCAATTCGTGTAATATTATCACCAATGCATAAACAATTGCTGAAAAAATATAAATTCCCCAAACTATAGATTTACTCGGCTGCATCTTTTTTCTTTTTCTTTTTAGGAATAAACTCCTCTGCTTTGAGAATTTTAATATCGTCAATTAAAGCTTTTTCTTCTACATACTGAACTGCATCGCGATAGGTTCTAACACGCCCCTTATTATCTACTAATACAAACAAATTAGTCCATTGGTTCTCTTTTAATTCTTCAGGGATATTAAGTATAAATTTCTCCCTCAACATCTCTTTATCAGAATTAAAACCTACGACTTGCCACTGGGCACTGGTAAGTTCATACTCCCTTTGAAAGTGGCACACTTGCACAGCTTCACCTAAAACAATTGAAACAATTTTAATATCTTTTTTTTCTTTAAAACGATCATGAAGTGCGATGAGCTGGCTAGCTTTTCGTTTTTCTAAAATGGAATCTTTGTTTTCAACGAAATGGTATAATATTATACTATTCTGAAAAGACGAAAGTTCTATTTGTTGCGAGTTGCAATCATCAAAACTTAATCCACTTAGCTTGCAATATATTGAATCTCCATCAACGGATAGAACCTTTGGCCCATAAATTGGCCTCTTGATAAAATTGTGAGAGCCTGTAGATAAAACTACATAAAGCAAGGAAGGGAACAAAAGAATGATCAGTAACATCAGTGACCTACCATTCAATATTTTTTTCATATTCTGTTAAGTCAACAAGTCTGGAACTAATGCATTTGCCTCAAAAAAGAGTAAAAATAAAAGGTATAATATGAAAATTGCATAAGGTAATAAAATGAAATATTTCATCATTTTACGTTCATCACCTAAATGCATGAAGACCATAACAATATAACCTGCTTTTACCATTGTCATAACAATGAAAGCAAACTTTACTACCGTCCACTCAAGGCCCATACTAGACCAGAAGACGCCCAATAAAACCTCAACTAACGTTACAATTGAGAGTAATGCCGTTACAAACCAAATCTTTTTTCTAATACTCCGGCCTTCTTCTTCGCTGTGTCCAGCTCCCAAAGAGTATTCTATTATGTCGTCTCTTTTCATAATTTCTTCAGTTTAGATCGATTACACCAAGTAATAAAAGGTAAAAACAAAAACCCATACAAGATCAATAAAGTGCCAGTATAAACCAACTTTTTCTACCATTTCGTAATGACCAACCCCTTCATACTTACCTTTTAAAACATTCAAAAGAATAATGAAGTTAAGAATTACTCCACTCACCACATGAGTACCGTGGAAACCAGTAACGAAAAAGAAAAATTGAGAATATTGTACGGGTCCAGCAATAGGATTATCAGGACCAAAACCTCTTCCGTAGAAATTTTGAGTTAGGGTAGCATTATCTGCCCATGTACTAATATCACCATCAGGTCCAGCAATAAATGTTGACCATTCCCAAGCTTGAGAGCCAACGAAAATAAGACCACCAATAACTGTCCAAAACAGCCATTTGGTTACTCCTTTTCTATCCATTCTATGTCCAGCTTCAACAGCAAGAACCATGGTAACTGAACTAACAATTAGAATGAAAGTCATTAATGCAACGTACAATAAAGGATAGTGGGCATCAGGACCATGTAATAAAGGCATGTGTGTGAAGATTGCCTCACTTATTGGCCAAGAGTCAATGTATTTGTGACGCATAAACCCCAACGAACCTAAAAGGCTTCCAAAGGTTAGTGCATCTGAGATGAGGAAAAACCACATCATCATTTTACCATAACTAACGCTAAGCGGAGAACGACCACCTTCCCACAACGTTTTTTGATCAATTACCTTAGTTACTTCTCCTGACATTATTTATTTAATTACCTGATATACAATAAGAAAAAGAATAAATAGACCCACAATAGGCCTAAAAAATGCCAATACAATGAACATAATTCTAATCCAAGTTTATCATTAGAATTGTACTTTCCTTGTGTTGACTGAGCAAATGTATAAATCAAACTGAGAAATCCAGCAAAAAGGTGAGCCAAATGCAGTCCCGTTATTACATACATAAATGAACCCGCAGCATTGCTTTCATTTCCGGCAAAAAAGACGTCTTGAACTCTTAGTTGATTCCAGCCCTCGAATTGGAAATAAGTAAAAGCTAGTCCTAACACGAGCGTAGAAATTAATCCTAATTTTACTCCGCTGTGGTTATTGCTTCTAGCACTTTTATTTGCCCAAATAAGACCTAGACTACTCAAAAGAATGAAAAGAGTACTTAGATAAAAAGCATTGGGAATATCGAACACTAACCATTGACCCTCTGCCTGTCTAACGATATAAGCACTTGTTAAACCAGCAAAAAGCATAATAATGCTCAAAATACCTACCCATAAGATATTCTTCGATGCCTTTTGACGAATCTCTCTTTCCTCAGTTTGTCTTTCTAAATCAGTTACTTCTGCTGTTTCCATATTAAAAACTCATTAAATACGCCAGCTGTACAACCGGTAAATAAATAAAAGTGCTGAACATAAGAACAGTCGCACTTTTCATGTCTCTCCTTAAGAACAATCGGCCAGCTAAAATGGCTAAAACCGCTCCCGAAATCGAAACAATTGAAATTCCTGCCCAGCCGCCAACTCCAAACCAAAATGGAGCAAGGGAGATTGGAATTAGAAACAAAGAATAGATTACAATTTGCATTGCACTAGTTTTATCTCTTTTACGTGTTGGCAATAATTGATATCCTGCTTTTGCATAATCGTCATGCAACTTCCATGCGATACTCCAAAAATGAGGGAATTGCCAGATAAACTGTGTCGCGAATAATAGGCCCGGGATTAAACCAAAGGTCCCCGTTTCGGCGACATAACCAAGCATGGGAGGAATAGCGCCTGGAAAAGCGCCTACAAATACCGCAATAGGCCCAACTTTTTTTAGTGGAGTGTAAAGAAAAACATAGATAAATAAGCTCAGTGCTGCTAATATTCCACTTAAAGGATTTAACCCAAACCAAATTAAAGCAATTCCTAAAACACCCCAAATTGAAGCCATAATAGAAGCTTCGGTAATATTCATTCTGCCTGCAGGAAGCGGTCGATCACTCGTACGGCTCATTTTTCTATCCGCATCTCGTTCAAGCACTTGATTAAACGCATTTGAAGACCCTGTAACTAAAAAACCTCCTATTATTAGATATGTCAGGCTAACATAGTTTACCGTGTTGGCAGCCATAAAATAGCCAAGAACAGCGCTAAAAACTACCAAAGAAGTCAATCTAAGCTTTGCTAGCGCTAAGAAATCTTTAACCTTAGAATGCGATTTCACGTCATCTAATACTGCTGTGTTTTCGTTACTCAAATTCCTTGAAATTAGCCTGCAAAAATACTAATGTTTGTAGCTTATTTTACAATCTGAACGTACAGATTTATTCTAAATGTCGGAGTATCTATTGGTAATAGACGAGCGAATACCAACTGACAGAAAAATATCAGTTCTTTTGGTTATCCAATTTTGATTTCGAATTGTAAAATCTGCAAACAAACGAAGATTCGATTCAGGAACAATTACATAATTATAACCAACCCCAATTGCACTTATCGTTCTACTTATGCCTTGACCAGTATAGTGGCCGTATTCACTACTTCGTGACCGATAAGGCTGAAAAATATCCTCACCAAAATTTGTAGAGTCTGTGCTATGTCCTTGTTGAAAAAACTGCATTTTACACTCAAGTAATGAATTACCAAACTGATAACTTATAAATGACATGGATTCATAAAAATTTGAACCTAAAGGATGAGCTAAAGAACGATTTAAATGACCAAAATTCTGTACCGAATTACCATGGGAGTATGTGAAAGGGCGGGCTAAATTAAACTCTGACTGAATTCCCAATCCACTAACACCAAAAATATTATGAGCTTTCACCCCCAGTTGCAAGGCATATTTATTCGCCCACCAACCACTTATTCTTGCGGGATCTGGTTTAACTAAATCTTTAACGTCTGCTTGCAGTTCACTTAATAAGAACTCGTCTAAAACCAACTGACTATAAATAGTCCACCCTTTTTTTGGTTTAAAATTAAGAGCTATGCCGAGTAATGAATTATCTGAGGAACCAGTAGAGTACTCAACTGGACGCATAAAAATAACTGGATTCAAATAATTTGGATCATAACCACGGTCTAATAGTGTATCTCTCCCCGGCCAAACAACTGATTCAAAAAAGCCTAAGTTGAACCACTTACTAATGTTCCAACTCAAATAGTGGACTGTGGTAAATTTATTATCGAAATCTTGATAATTATGACCTTTATTGGTGCCTTGATCCTTTAAATGAGCATATAAAACCATATACTTCAACCTCCAAATATCTGCCGTTATGCGACCGTAGCTATAATTGCCCGCATTATCGGATAACATCATAGAGCGATACCCTTCTCCAATAAAGTTTCGACCATGACCTATTCTAAAGTCGAATACTTCACCTGGCCTATAATCTACAAACCCGTTTAAATTAGTACTGTGGTATCCATTACTTTCTTGATGCCAAAGCTGTCCATCGCCACCAACAGAGGTGCGCTCAACTTCTCTTTTCAAATAATCGGGATATTGAAATTTACTACCAGTAAATTCAATTCGTGCATTAAATTTTTCACCTGCCTGAACAACTACAGCAGCACCAACTCCGATATTATAGGAAAAGGTATCTAAAACATCAGAGACGGCAGTTCCTGAGAGTTCAATCAAAGGAAAAAACCCAACCCGAACTTTTGATTTATCATCTTCTACTTCTTTACTATTAAACCCCTTAAATGGCACACCAAACTCATACTCAACTTTCCCCTTTTTTATATCATAATTATTTAAGGGTTTTATAGAAGAGTGATAACTAACATCTTGTTTATTTAAGTAAGATTGGAATTTGTAATCATAATTCCTACTCAAAAAAACTTCACGATTCTGAGCAACCGCAGAATGGAAAAATATCAGAACAAAGCAGCAAAAAAAGAACCTTAAACTATGATTTAGCCTTTTCATTTTTTTGCTTTCGATAAACCAGATATGAAGGAAGTTGAGCAATCAAAACAATTATTACTGTCATGAAAATAAACTTCCGATTAGCTTCCATAACCAACAAAACGACTTGACTTATTACTAATAGAGTGTAAGTATAGATTATTGCCACCGCTGCTCTGTGAGATAAGCCTAAGTCAATTAACTTGTGGTGAATGTGATTCCTATCGGCCGAGAAGGGGCTTCTCCCTCTGAATGTCCTGTATATGAATATCCGCAGCGTATCCATCAATGGATAAACTATTACAGACATTGCAAATATTGGTTTTGAAATAAGCAACAATTCAACAGGAAGCTTATTCGTGTCATACTCAATAACTTTAATGGCTAATACCGAAACCACCAGACCAATAATCAGAGACCCTGAATCCCCCATAAAAATCTTTGCAGGCTCAAAGTTGAATACCAAAAACCCCAACAGGGCGCCAGCCAAAGCAAACCCAAGAATAGCATTTTCGATTGATCCGGCCAAATAAAACCAGATACCATAGGCAACACAAGATATAGTAGCCACTCCAGCTGCTAAGCCATCAATTCCATCAATAAGATTGAACGCATTAACTACCACTGTATATGTAAAAACTGACAGCAATATACTAGCCCAATCTGGCAACTCGTAAACACCAAAAAGACCATACATATCAGTTATTCGAATGTCTGCCATAATGACCAAAATAAAGGCGACCGCCAAGTGACCAATTAGTTTTTTAACTGGAGCCGTCCCTACCAAATCATCTTTGATCCCTATAAAAAACAAAATCAGCATGCAGGCAGCTATGTACTTGAAATCTGCATTTTCTACTACTGGAAACCATAGTAGATAGGAAAATAAGGTACCACCAAATATAAGGATCCCACCTATTGTTGGAATATGACGTTTATGCACTTTACGTTCATCTCCCGGCGCATCAACTAGCTTTTTTAGATAAGCAACTCGAATAAGTGCAGGAGTTGCTATTAAAACAACTAAAAAGGAGGTCGCTATTGCTAGTAATATCTTGATCAAAACTTTGTATTCAAATAGAAATCAAATGTATCAAAAATCAAAGTATAGGTTTTGTAACTCCGTTCGAAAAGCTAAATAAAACCATTGTGATTCATTAGTTATGGCTGAGATTTCTAAATTGCGTTGTTGCATACCTAGGAGAAGCATCATATTGTTGGATGGGTTTAGCAAGTATCCCAATTCAAATGAAGCGATAGATACGTTTTGACTAACATTGGAAACTACTGAAACCGCTCCTGATGTTTTTGTAATACCTACCGTTCTTTTTTGATTATTATACTTAAATCGAAAAAACACATCATGCCATGAATAATTGACTCTGGCAATAAACTCTTCATTACCTTGAAGCGAAAAGTTACCCAGGCCTTCATTATAATGAGAGTAATCAACACCCGAATTTGAATTTGAATACAACCCATTCTCAATGGTATTGTATTCGGCCTGAAAAAACAAGTTCTCAAGTTTAAAAGCATCAAACCATTTGGCTCCAAATTGGCTACCTAACCTATCTCCATTACCCTCACTTAAAGCTACTTGAGTATATAGTGCCAGTTTCTTTATTGGACTTAATCTAACATTTACACCAACGACTCCTTTGTAATTATTTGATTGTAACCCATTAATCCCAGAATTCATAAACAGAATTGGTACATAAAAGTTTATAGGTAGTTTCACCGTTCCAGTCGTGTCCCAATTTTGCCAAACACCGCCTTCAAAAAGACCAATCTCTAATTTGGAATTGGGTTGGAAATTCAAAATATGAAATGTACCCGCTTTTCTTTGAAACTGGGCCTCTGTTGCACCTGTTGCTGGTAGTCGTATTAACTCTTGTAAACTAGCAATGGAAGGCTGATACAATAGTCTACCTTCAAATAATGAAACTCCAATTTTTAAATACGGATAATTAAATGCGAAATCAGATAAAAGAATACTTCGATAGCCATTACCATAGAAGTTTTTACCGTGACCTGCCTGAATATTTAACCACTTTTTAGGCTGGTAATATAATACAGCACTTGCTCTTGCATAATCAAAACCAGTTTTCTTAAAAGGTTTCGTACGTCCTTGCCCAGGTACTATTCCGTTTGCATTGACATAATTTGAAAGGTAATTTGGGAAAAATGATTGATTTTCCCACACCGAGGTATAGAAACTAAACTTTTCACCAATCGCGCCTTCAACTAAGATTCCTCTTGAATTTGTGCTTAAAGTTTGGTTGGAAGTATCAGATAAGTCCGACCCTACTTGAAAATTTACCAATGGATTGATTCTCAAAGAAAAATTTGATGTATCAATAGAAATCAAGTCTTCATTCCAGAGTTTTCTTCCTATCCATTTTTCATAACGTCGTTTTTGCCATCGCTCATGATCCAGTTCACGCAATGTATCATCTGAAAACTGAACAACCCATTGATGAACGCTTGGATGACTTACGATTTGATATTCATAAACTTTCCGTTCTAAATTTAAATTGGAATTGTGCTGAAAAGAGGAAATATTAACCTGAGCATTCGCGAGTGGAATGCTGCACAGAAAAAATAAAACAATTAATAAGAAGCGCACAATGCAAATTAAGCGAATTCAGATTGCTTAAATTCCGAATAAACACTCTCAATTCCCTCTTTCAATTCTAATTTATGTTTCCAGCCTAATTTATGAAGCCTTGAAACATCCATTAATTTTCGTGGAGTCCCATCTGGCTTTGAGCTATCGAATGTCAATTCACCTTCAAATCCAACAATATCTTTAATTAAAAGTGCTAAATCTTTTATGGAAATATCCTCTCCTGTACCAATGTTCAACCAGTCTTCTCCATTATAATCGGTCATCAGGAAAACACAGGCCTCAGCAAGGTCATTAACATGTAAAAACTCTCTTTTTGGTGATCCACTTCCCCATATTTCTACACTAGAATGATTGTTCTTTTTAGCCTCGTGAAATTTTCGAAGTAATGCTGGCAAAACATGAGAATTCTGTAGATCGTAATTGTCATTTGGCCCGTACAAATTGGTTGGCATAGCTGAAATAAAGTTAGCATCGTATTGTCTTCTGTAGCTTTCGCACAACTTTATACCTGCAATTTTCGCGATGGCATAAGGCTCATTGGTTTGCTCTAATTCACCTGTAAGGAGATAATCTTCACTCATTGGTTGGGGAGCTAATTTTGGGTAAATACACGACGAACCTAAAAACAATAACTTTTCAACTCCTGACTTGTAAGCTGAATCAATAATATTGGCTTCAATCATAAGGTTATCGTATAAAAATTCTGCACGATAAATGTTATTTGCTTGAATTCCTCCAACCTTAGCCGCAGCTAAAAAAACATAATTTGGTTTTTCCTCATTAAAAAAATCAGTTACCGCTTGCTGATTTCTGAGATCAAGCTCCTTGGATGACCTTCCAACGATGTTTTCGTAACCTAATGATTTCAATCTTCTTACTATAGCCGAACCCACCATGCCATTATGACCCGCTACATATATCTTATCTGAAAATTTCAAATTATTCTTGACTTAAATTTACGTTGTGACCACCTTCCATAAGGTATTTTTTTTGCCCAAAATGATCCATGTCTGCTTTAACCATTTCTTTAACCAAAGCGTTAATATCATGCTTTGGATCCCAACCCAACTCAGTTTTAGCCTTGGTGGCATCACCAATCAATAATTCTACTTCAGTTGGACGATAATAGCGTGGGTCAACCTCAACTAGCACTCTTCGCGTTTCCGAACAATTACCTTTTTCATTTTCTCCTTTTCCTGACCATTCTAGAGTAATTCCTACTTCTTTAAAAGACCTGTTTACAAAGTCTCTTACCGAATACATTTTACCAGTAGCAAGCACATAATCATCCGGTTTATCTTGTTGTAGCATTCGCCACATACCTTCTACGTAATCTTTAGCATGCCCCCAGTCTCTTTGAGCATCCATGTTTCCTAGAAATAGTTTTTCGGATAAACCTAGCTTTATTTGAGCTGCTGCTCTAGTAATTTTTCGAGTTACGAATGTTTCTCCTCGTAATGGGCTTTCATGATTGAACAATATTCCGTTACAAGCAAACATTCCATAGGATTCACGATAATTTTTTATAATCCAGAATCCGTATAGCTTTGCCACTCCATAAGGGCTTCTTGGATAAAAAGGTGTCGTTTCAGTTTGTGGTATCTCTTGAACTTTTCCGTAGAGTTCTGAGGTTGATGCTTGATAAAGTTTAGTTTTTTGCTCCAACCTTAAAATTCTGATCGCTTCTAGAATTCTCAATGTTCCAATACCATCGGCATTCGCAGTATACTCAGGCATATCAAAACTTACCTTGACATGACTCATAGCCGCCAAATTATAAATTTCATCCGGTTGAGTTTCTTGAATAACCCGAATCAAGTTCGTAGAATCAGTTAAATCTCCATAATGGAGAAAAAACTTTACTCCTTTTTTATGAAAATCTTGATATAAATGATCAATTCTATCGGTATTAAAAAGCGAACTTCTTCTTTTTAATCCGTGAACAGTATATCCTTTTTCGAGTAATAATTCCGCTAAGTATGCGCCATCTTGTCCTGTTACGCCTGTTATTAAAGCAACTTTATTCATATAGATACAAAGTTATTCATTTTGGATTTCTCAGAATCAATTTATAGAAACAAAGAATATTTTCAGGAACATGAAATAAAATTTTAGTGAAACAAAAATTATTACTCTTTCGGCTGCTGCACTTATAGCTATAGGCCTTACATCATATAAAAAAATTTACTTATGATTACAATGCTACCGTAACTGATTCTGCTTTTGGTAGTTCTTCACAAAGTATTACGGATAAAGAAGCTGATGGAACAGAGGCCTGTTCCGCAAATGGCAAGAGTGCTTCTACGACTGGAAATGACAACGATGATAAGTACACCGAAACTTCTTAAATTAAGTGTACACTTATAAAAAAGTAATCAAAAAAAGCAAGGGCTAAATCAAACATTTAGTCCTTTTTCTTGTCAATAGCTCGAACCAACTGCTCCGACCTTCTCTATGGGATGCCAAGTTGTTTTTACCTCGTTTAAAGTCTTAATAAAATATGGAGACTCTCCACTGTCAGATAAAATAGCATCTGATGAATAATGAGCAATTCGTTTTAGGTTATCAGCTGATTTTTCTTTCAAATCAATAATTACTTTCTTGTCTGAGCCGCAATAAACCAAAGCATTTACATCCATATGTTGAACAATGTGTGGCAATAATTCATCTTTATTTCCGGTAAGAATATTAACCACTCCATCAGGAACGTCTGAATCGTTTAAAACCTCAGCCAACGTAACACTGCACAAAGGTTTTGACTCTGAGGCAATAGCAATTAAAGAATTACCCCCAGCAATAGCCGTCGCAATAATTGTAGAAATCCCTAATAGAGAACTTTCTTCTGGTGCTGTTGATGCAACAACTCCCATTGGTTCTAAAACTGAAAAGTTGAAATGATTAGACGCAACAGGATTTACTGAACTAAAAATCTGCTGATATTTATCACACCAACCTGCATAATAGACCCATCTATCGATAGTTGCATCCACTTCTTCCTCTGCTTGTTTTTTAGGAGAGCCTTGTAATTCCAATTCGCTGATAAACTGAGCTCGACGCCCTTCCATTATTTCAGCGATACGATATAATATTTGAGCCCTATTATAAGCCGACCGTCCTGCCCATGCCGGTTGAGCAGCTCTAGCCACAACAACAGCATTTCTAAAATCCTTACGTGAACTTTTGCAAACATTTACGTCTATTCCTTTTGGGTTATAAAATCTACCCGATTCTGTTCTAGGAAACTTACCGCCGATATATATCTTGTATGTTTTTTTAATTTCCAATCGTGCCATCTTAGTCGTTAAATTTTAAATACGATTCCAATCCATGAACTCCACCTTCTCTTCCAAACCCACTTTCCTTGTATCCACCAAATGGACTAGTTGGATCGAACTTATTAAATGTATTCGCCCAAATTACTCCAGCTCTTAATTGCTGTGTAAGGTTAAATATTTTAGAACCTTTATCCGTCCAAACTCCTGCTGATAAACCGTAAGGAGTGTTATTTGCTTTTTGAATAACTTCTCCAATAGTTCTAAAGGTTTGCACTGCTAATACAGGTCCAAATATTTCTTCTTGAACAATTCTGCTGCTCTGAGCTGCTCCCGTGAAAATAGTTGGTTTACACCAAAATCCTTTTGACGGAACTGAGCAACTGGATTGGAACATTTCCAATCCTTCCTCTTTTCCGATCTTCAAATATTTATTAATGGTTTCTAATTGGCTTTTCGAGTTAATCGCGCCAATATCAGTGTTCTTATCCATTGGATCACCAACCACTAAATTTTCGATTCGAGCTTTTAGTTTTTGAATCACCTCATCATGAACTGATTCTTGAACAAATAATCGAGACCCAGCGCAACATACGTGTCCTTGATTAAAGTAAATGCCATTTATTATTCCTTCTATCGCTTGATTAATTGCAGCATCTTCAAAAATGATATTCGCAGCTTTACCACCTAATTCTAGCGTGAGCTTTTTATCGGTGTTTGCAGTTGCACACTGAATAATCTTACCGACTTCAGTAGAACCTGTAAAGGCAATTTTATTCACCTTAGGATGATTCACAATTGCAGCTCCAGTTGCTCCAGCACCTGTTACAATATTTACAACTCCTGGTGGAAATTCAGCCTCTTCAATTATCTCTGCCAGTTTTAAAGCCGTCAAAGGAGTGGTCTCGGCGGGCTTTAAAACAACAGTATTACCACAAGCTAATGCAGGAGCTAGCTTCCAAGCTGCCATAAGCAATGGAAAGTTCCATGGAATTATCTGTCCAGCGACTCCTAATGGCTCTGTTTTTCGATTTGGAAAAGCATATTCTAACTTATCTGCCCACCCTGCATGATAAAAGAAATGTGCCGCAGCCAAGGGAATATCAATATCTCGTGATTCTCGAATAGGTTTTCCTCCATCAAGAGTTTCTATCACAGAAAGTTCTCTGGCTTTTTCTTGAATCAATCGCGCTAAACGGAACAAATACTTCCCTCTTTCTTTACCCGATAAAGAAGACCAACCATTAAATGCTTTTTCTGCAGCGGAAACTGCCGCATCAACATCAGCCTCATCTGCCTCTGCAACTTGCGCTATTACTTTTTCATTAGACGGATTTATGGTCTTGAAATACTTTCCGCTTTTTGGCTTTGTCCATTTACCATTTATGAATAACTCGTATTGCTCTTTTAATTGAATATGACCTGCACTTTCTAGAGCAGGTGAAAATTCAAATAATTTTTTATTTTTTACTGCCATTTCTTAGTCTATTGAAAAATAATCAGAAGATTGATAAGCACCCGTTTGGGATTTTGCATATTGCATTAAAAGATCGTTAGCCAAACTAGAAGCTCCAAAACGGAACCACTCATTACTAAGCCATTGATCTCCTAAAACTTCTTTAACCAACATTAGATAATGTAACGCCAGTTTTGATTTTGATATACCGCCTGCAGGCTTCATGGCTATCATCTTACCTGTTTCAAGATAATAATCCCGTATAGCTTCTAACATCACACAAGTAACTGGGAGTGTTGCCGCTTTTGGAATCTTGCCAGTTGAAGTTTTTATAAAATCAGCTCCAGAATAAATTGCAATATCACTTGCTTTTCTAACCTGATCAAGACTTCCTAACTCACCGGTTTCCAGAATTACCTTTAAACGTGCTTTACCGCAGGCATCTTTTATTGTAGAAATTTCATCCGCGACAAAATCATATTCTCCTTGCAAGAATTTGCCACGAGAAATAACCATATCAATTTCATCAGCGCCATTGTCTAATGCCATTTTAGTATCGAGCAACTTTACTTCCAAAGAAGACTGTCCTGAAGGAAATGCTGTTGCAACAGAGGCTACTTTAATACCTGATTTACCAAGTGCCTTTTTAGCTACACCTACCATTGAAGGATATACGCAGATTGCCGCGACACTAGGCAATTCAGGGTACTCATTGCAAAGATGTTGGGCTTTTGTGCAAAGCTGCGTTACTTTCCCGATTGTATCAGCTCCTTCCAAGGTGGTCAGATCTATCATGCTGATGGCCATTTTTAGTCCTTCAAGTTTCATGTCAGATTTTATGCTCCGGGCGGTTACTCGTGCAATTCTATCTTCAATTCCAACCTGGTCTACTGGTGGTGATTTTCTATTTACCAATTGCATATAAATTATTTGTGAAGTAAAAGTATAAAAAGGGTAATGCTATAAACGAAAAAACCCCAATGCTTTTCAGCATTAGGGTTATAATTATTTCTCTATTAATTTAACTCAACCTAAACCTAACAGGCAAATTAAATTGAACTCGGACAGCTTTACCTCGTTGTTTACCCGCATTCCATTTAGGCATTTTCTTGATAGCATTTACTGCAGCGTCATCACAACCGCCACCTAAGCCTCTAAGAATTTTAATGCTTGTAATTTCTCCTGAAGGCTCAACTACAAATGTCACATAAACAATCCCTTGAATTCCAGCGTCTTGTGCCATTTTAGGGTACTTCAAGTTTTCACCTAAAAACTTGTTCATAGCAGATTCTCCTCCGGGGAATTGAGCGTTTTCTTCAACAATTGTAAAAATCTGTGGCTCTACATACTCTTCCTCATCTTCAATTTCTTGCATTTCGATTTCAGTATCTTCATCAGCTTCAGTATCATCTATTTCAAGCTCATCCTCAATTTCCTCATCATCTTCTACAATATCAATAATTGTAGTTTGTGGTGGTGGTGGCGGTGGTGGTGGCGGTGGTGGTGTTTGTTGAGTTAGCGGAATCATTTCCTCTTCCTCTATATCCAAATTAAGTGATCCCAAGTCAGAATTGGTTTTGTCAAAAATTGCCCATTCAAAACTAACTAAAACTAATGCAAGAGCAAAAACCATCCCCACTTGAAACAACAGACCTTTTCTTTTCTCAAGGTCAACTGAAGGGTTCTTTTTATTATCCATTTTTTTAAAAATTTAATTAAAGATAGTGAGAAAACGTGTACTACACATTTCTTGCCAAATCTTTACATATTCTTAACCTACTAAACTCGTATAATCATCTGCTGAAAGAAGACTCGCTAACTGGCTATCATCGCTCGGCTTAATTTTAACCATCCAACCATCAGAATAAGGATTTGCGTTTACTGTTTCGGGAGCTCCTTCTAATTCACTATTGAATGAAAGTATCTCTCCAGAAATTGGCATAAATAAATCAGAAACAGTTTTTACTGCTTCAATCGTTCCAAAAACTTCTTCCTGGTCCAATGTTTCGCCTTCAGTTTCAATTTCTACGTATACAATATCACCCAATTCTCCTTGAGCAAATTCTGTAATACCAACTGTAACTGATCCATCACTTTCAAGTCTAATCCACTCGTGATCTTTAGTGTATTTTAAGTCTGCTGGAATATTCATTTTATTTCTCGATTTTAATAAGGTGGACAAATATAAATTTTATGCTAGAATGCCGCGCTTGTGGTTGATAAATTGTTAGCCGATTGTAAATCTAAAACTTACACCGAAGTTGGTATTTGCTGTTTTGAAGCTGTTAGATATAACGGGAATGTTAAGTACATAGTCATAAAACAAGCGTAAATTCAAATTATTTGATAAGGCGTAATCGGCTGTAATTTTCAATGAGAATACGTTCTGACCAGACGTTGGAGTATGCTCATCTTCTGCTATTCGGCGAACTATAGCCCTGTTTTCTCTATAACTTCCGTCGGCACGAAGCTTTAAATCGGAATTTAGTTTCTTGCCATTAATTGACCAAGGAAGCTCTAAAGGAAAACTATAACCAGCTCCTATAGTATAAGTTTTATTTTTTTGTTCCATTATTTGACCCGTTCCAACATTAAGAGCTGCAGTTCTTCCCGTTTTATATTCAACTCGAGTACTTATTCCATTTTTCCATTGAAAATCTAAATTTATAAGTGGTGAAAATTGTTCGGAGAGTGTTACACTATTGAATTGATATTTACCAATGAAGTTGCTGTCTAAATCCCTTTCGATAATATCGTCAAGCTGCTGCCTCTGCAGCTCTTCACTTATCTCGTCTGCCGATTTAAACCGTTGATTATTTGTATAACCACCTACTGTAAGATTCGATGTATAACCTGTACTCGTTGTAACCGTTTTGAAATACTTCTTGAACGCAGCAATTTTACTTAACCCGTTATAAGATATTCGCCAATTGAGTTTTGGCAATTCGTTCAATACGTTTAGCTTTTGCTGATTTGGGTCTTTGCCAGAATAGGCTGCCAAAAACGCTGGAATGAGAACATCAGCTGAAGTTGGACCATAACCTTGGGCATATCCTGGATATTTTTCATGCTCACCATCTATAAACTCTGACAATTCAGAATTTGCAGCAATTCGATCAGATATAACTTCTCGATACTTGAGCATATTATCAAAAATCACATTCCCATTTGTTTCTTTATCATCTCTAACCAAACTGGTTCTAATCATATTGTAAGACACGCTATAATTTCCTGAAGTAATTGGAGATTGCTCATTCCAATCCCATTCATTGGTCAATGTATCACGACCATAACGATAAAATAGAACAGTGTTCTGTGTATTATTATAGCTTCCAGAAAAGTTAATTCTTAGATCTTTAATTGGTTCAGCTGTTGCTCTAAAAGTGAGCCTATTACTACTCAAGGTTGATACTTGATTATTAATGTTTGGATTTCGAACTAGCCATTCTTTTTCTGCTGCATATTCCCAGAACTGCGTTCCTTCAGTTCCTCCAAAATCAGTTTGTTTTCCGAATAAAAAGCCTAAACCAGGAGCACCTTCTCCACCATATTCATCCCAATCTCCGCCCACATATTGACTGTTTGGCCTAAAGCCAGGAATCATCATTCCTTTACCTAAACCATAGGTAACATTGGCATTTGTAAAGCTCATAAGAAGCTTCGCTCCTCTATCTATAATGGTATATTTATTTGGATCTTTAGTTTTTGATTTTCCATCATCTGATTCTTCTCCATTAGCGTTTTCCGTAATCTCTTTTACCGCTTCTCTATTTCGGCTTGCTCTGTCTCTGGCCTTCTGTTGCAAATATCTTCGCTGGCGCGTTTGCACTCCTTTCAAATAATCTGATTTCCCATACAACTTTCTCATATTGAAGCTATTTGAAAAATTTATGGTGTTATTGTTTTGAATCGTATTTCCAATTTCACCTGAAGAATCTACCACTTGATCATGTGGGATTTCAACTCCCCTTCCCAACGGAGCTCTAGTCCATGTATAGCCAGAGGAATAATCAAGAGAAGAGTTTATCCAGTCTGTTGCTGGAATTTTATCTAGAGGAATTTTATAATTAAATCTAGAGTTATGGTTGTAATTCATGTTTACACCAAGCGCTAAAATATTGGTCCATACTGTATCTTTCCAATGATCCCAATAACCATTTTCAAATCCTGGTCGATTGTCATTTCTAGATTTTTCCGCAGGCCCTCTAAGCGGCTCCATAATTAATGCATTGTTGTTGGCGGTATAGGTATAATTGAGGTTTTTAGTAATATCATATTTAAAATTATAAGATCTATTCCATGTAAAATTTTTATTATAAAATTCAGGGAGCCTCGCCGTTAGGCCTGGATTATTATTTCTGACTTTATAGGCATTATACATTCTGTTCATACTGGAGGTCATTGAAAAGGACTTTGGTAATAAATAGAAATTCATTTCACGAGCAAGCTTCATATAATCTGACTCTTTAAGCATTTTGACTTTACTCAGAGGTTTAACTGGTTTAGGCGCAAGAGCATATTGATACGTTAAAGCTAGTTTTTGATTTCTCGTTAAGTCACGCTCCACTTCAAAATTAGTTCTTACTTCTTCAGACCACGCATAGGTTGCAGAAAAATTAGAAATATCATAGGGCATTGATTTTTTATCTTTACTAGCCGTTTTTTCTTTTCGCACGTTGGTGAAGTTTACAGAGCGTCTGACCAATCGATCTTGAGTTACTTTCTTAACAGAATCTTTTTGTTCTCTAGTTTCCCATGCCTCAACATAGTCATCAAATTCAATATCTGGAGCAAGCGGCGAATAACGCGGTTCTTCAATTTCAATTCCATAGCTAGCATACATTGGTACTCTTATCCCCCAATCCTTAGGTAAAAACTTATCTAAATTCATCGCCGCTGTTGTGCTGAAATGTTTTTTGGTTTCCTGCTGGCGCTCTGCTACCTTCTTATCCAAACTTCCCCAACCGGGAGTACTCATTCCACTGGTTACATTGAAATTGACCAAATCTGCCATTTTCAAATTGGCATTTCCAATAGTTGCCCAACCCTTGGTCTTGTCAAAATTGGACATCCGTAATTCATTCACCCAAATTTCTGCGCACTTAGGCATACCATCATCATTAGGCGTTGTTTGGGTTTGCCTTGGATTTCGAATTCCAATCATAATTGTTTTAATCTCACCCATATTAGGATTACCAACAACATACAATGTTCCGTTTCCGGTAGATCCGAAAAATCTTCTTTTGCGATTTGTTTCTGAACCACCATCCAAGATGACTTTATCCCTCGCAATTTTCAAATCGGTAAGATCTTTAAGATTAAATTCTATATTATTTAATTGTGGCCATACTTGTAATTGACTCGAAGCAACATCATTATTATAACGTCCCGGAGAAGTGACTAACAATGGCAATTCATATTCGTAATAATGATTAGTAAAATCGGTTCCTAAACGAATAAAGATATTGACATCGCCGTTTTCTATTGGATCATTATCCGCCAATGACTCTGCATGAACAAACATTTTTAGTGTCCCGTATTGTCTTAAATCTAAATCAGTCGTTCTGAAGCTTGAAACTGCTTGACCGTCATCCAACCCGCAAACAGTTAATTGTAAAGCTTGTTCGTTTATTTGCTGCAGATTTGTAGTATTTACATTTTGCTCTCTATTAATTTCTGGAGGAAGCACATAATTCACAGGTATTTTACTCGCATTTTCTTCAATATTGACAGCACCTATATTAAAGTCAATTTCAGAATCCGTAGTTATTCCTTCTGGGTTATTATCAATTTCTCCTAAATATTTCCTCCATTCTCCACGAACTAACTCAAGGCGAGCAAACCTTAAGTGCATTGGATCTGAGAATCCTTTCATATACATTCTCATAAATCGGATTGAACGAAAATCATTGATTTCTCCATGACGTGTTTTTCTTGGAGTTCTAACTGGAATTCTGAATTGATACCAAGTAATCTCTCTCTTTTTACCATCATTTGTAGAAACTGTTGTGGTTAGTATATCAGAAATAAAGTTTGACCCTACATTTTCTGGGCTTAAAGCTCCCTGTGATATATTTACGGCATATTGATAATAAGCTTCAACTGGGTTTACAATGTTGTCAGCATTAATATCTTCTTTATCAGGACGAATTGATGCAGCGGTTGAATAGCCTCCTGCATTTTGAGTTCGATATTGTTCTTCGGTTGGCGAGTTTCCTTCAGTGCCGTTGAAGTTTTTGTAGCGTTCCAAAATATTAAATGATCCTGCATCATAATCATCATCTCTAAAGTAATTGTAGTTATCCGAGGACGGATCTACCTGCAATCGAGCAAGTTCTTCAGCGTTTCCTGTGACAATAGGTGTAATTTTATCTATAAAGTCTTGATAATAGTCAAGCTCAGGTTTTCCTGCAAGACCATCTAATCCAGCATCTTGATACTGTCTTGAGCCCGCAAGATTATCAAACCCATCAGCAAATGGAGTTCCCCTTGTCGTTCTTCCCCAAACCGAAGAAGTATCGTTAATTACAGTATTTGCCTCAACTTCATTATCAGGCAACAATTGTTCGTATAAGTTAAGTCCATCGGTCATAACATCCTCAGAAATATTCCCTAAGTTGAAGTACAAATTACCACTGGCGGAGGGTACTCCTTCATAATCTTCATTAAAAGGGTCCATCATCCAAAATTGTATGTATTCAACATTAGCTGCCTCAAAATCATTCTGATCAATTCTTCTGGTAATTCCACCCCAACGAGTTTCGGGATCATTCAGAGTTCCATCGGCATTTGTACCAGCAGAAAAACGCCTTCCTAATCTATCTAATCCATCTGTATCATAATTGTACATACCACGTTCTTGAGGATAGATGGAAAGATCTAATACCGTGGTATTTATTGGTTGTCCGGCGGCAATTTCTTTATTAGGAAAAATCTCAGTTTCTAGCACTTGTCGCATAAAGTGATTTGATAAGGTTACTTCGTCATTAGTACCTTGAGGCGCATCATTTGTATAGAAAACTGGATCAACAATTCTCCACGAAAACTTGGCTCTATTAAATCCTGAGGCACGATTATTAAATAAATCCCCCTCTGGAAATGAACTCGGCTGAAACTTAGGGGTGGCTGCCAAAAACCAAGTATTAAAAGATCGAAGGTCAATTGTATTCTGACTTCCTTCAAAATCGTCGATATATGCGTTTCCTTCTTTTCCGATTGCACCGGAATGCCCCGGTAAAATTTGAGCAAATTCTGCCGTTGCAGAAAAAGTTGACATGACTTTAGTATCAATTAAAGGAATTGCATCTACCATTCTAGTAATAAATGGAACCTCGGTATTATACGTTGCATCGATACCATAAATCCAGTTTGAAATAGGCTCATATCCAATATCGACCTTTTGAGAAAGTGGGCGCTCCCACAAATGCAATAAACTCCCTCCAATAATGAAATTATCTGCGACCTTAAAGTCCATTCTCTGACCAAAGAAATTCTTTTGTTGCTGAGCAAATAACTGATTACTTTCAAGAGCCACCTTTACTGGAACACCTGATTCAATAATGGATTGATTGATGATTTTCACTCTACCTAAAGTGTAGTCTACAGTATAATCCTGATTTTCGGTAAGCTGACGTCCCCCTGCCGTAACGGATACTGAACCGTCTGGCACGTTGAGTGCATTTAAAGAAATTTCATTGCTCGATTCAGACTGATATTGTCCTTTTAAGGTAAATCTATTGCGCTCTGGCCAGCGCACTTTAGCATCTGCTTGAGTATTATCATAAAGACTATCAAAACCGTAAATTTCCATTAGTTCATCAACCCTAGCTACATTTCCAATTTTATCCGTCATCCCTTTCCTCATACCATCTCCAAACGGCTCTAGCCTAGGAATAATTACTCTACCTGTATTTGTATTTATAGTGATATTCGGAACAAAATCAAAGATTCCATCTTGCTGTGGTTGTCCATTAAAATTAACAACGTCCATTCCTAAAAGTTGCACTAGGCTGTTGTCATTTAATTCTGGTTGTGGAATAAAGTTTATATCCACTCCCTTTTCTTGATCTAAGTACCAAACATTGAACTTGAACCCATCTTTTTTTACTCGATATGCTCCAATAGAATAGATGTTTTTCATCATTAAATCCCACATTGGAACCTTTGTATTTAGCTCTGTACTTTTAAGCATTTTCACTAAAAGAGGTTTAGGTTGCGCGACTTCGTTGGAGAATTCTCCAACCCTAAAAACTTCGCCTTGGAACGAGTATTCATAGGCAACAGAGAGTACTTGGTTAGAATTAATTTGCTGTTTAAGCGAAATGTACCCTAATTGTGCATTTAAATCAAAGTCATTGGGTCCGAGCAATCTTGCTAGTTCTACTTTTTGAAAGTCTAACCTAGGGTCCAGTCCCATTCCAGATTGTAAAATAGGAATTGTAGATTCAATAGTTCTTCCGTCTATTCCACCAAAATTCCTGAATACGTCTGCGTACAAGTTGTTTGCCTCGTTACGAACAATTCCATTAGAACGAGAAGCTGGAGCAACAACATAATTTGTAGTTTGTGAGGGGTTATTAATATCTCGATAGATATAGTCTGGATTTGCGGTTCCTAAATCTTGAAAAGCAATAACATCACGTGCTGTTGGATCTGTTCGCGTATTTGTCACCCAAACTTCAATTCGAGTAACGACAAAAGCAGATTGAAGGTAAAGCGGATCGGCGATTGCGGTTTCATAGTTATTCCTGAAAAGTTCATTCAAGAAGAAATGTTTATTTGCTTCATAATTATCCGCTTGCACCTCAAACTCGCTAATTTGTGCACCCCCTTTTGACTCAACCTCACTCTTCTGCCCTCTATCTTGAGACAACACAGTAGTCATGGAAAGTCTTCCAAACTTTGTCTTTACCTTAACACCAAATAAACTTTGGCTACCGGTAATCAATTGACTGTTTAGAGGCATGGAGACATTACCAAGTTCTATTTTCTGTAAAATCTCATCCTCATAACCTGTATATTCAATCTTGAATTGGTTTTGGAAATCGAAAGTCGCTTGCGTATTATAATTGGCACTAACCTTCAATTTATCTCCGATATTTCCAATAAGATTTAGCTGCATATTTTGATCAAATTGGAAGGTTGTAATTCTTCTGCTTCTAATTGGAATTACTGGATTATCCGTTTTTGAAATTCTACCTCCAAATGAAACTTCGGCAGAACCAGATGGTCGTATATCAATATTATTTCCACCAAAAACTCTGTCAAATGCTTTGGATTTTATCTTTAGTTGTGGTGCAAAAGGAGTCTTCTCTTCTTCCTCAAATTCTCTTTCTGCAGACTTTTTATCCTTCCAATAATCTGAAAGACTTTTTTTTCTCTGCATTTCTAGATATTCATCAAAATCGAGATAGGTAGGTGGTTTGTAATTTATCCGGTCACCCATTTTTTGGGAAACTTCATACTTCCCAGTTACTGGATTATATTTTACATCAGATTTAATGTTTGAAGGATCACCGAGATCCATTTTAGAAGATTCATTTCCTGTTGAAGTTGCAGGTGAATTTGAGATCGGATATTTCAGATCAATTTCGTCAGAATCACCTGAATCAATCGGCAGTATGAGGTACTCTAAAGCGAATGCATAATTCTCCCTCTTTGCCTCAGAACCAGTCCAGCCAAATAAAAACAAGGGCATTATGCCCAATAATAGAAGTGCGCTTTTACGCCAGTTTACCCACACAACGATAGAATCGTAGTCTTTTTATAATTGCCTTAAAGCTTCTTTAATCACCTGCTCTACAGATAGTTCAGATGAGTTTCCGCTATAGATTTTCTGCAACACTTTAGTACTCCGATTTCGATCGAAGCCAAGAACTGCAAGAGCGGATAACGCCTCTTCCTTAATTGTATTGTCTTGAAGTGACGAAATTTCTAGTTGCGGTAAGTCTTTAGCAACTTTATCTTTAAGGTCAATTACAATTCTTTGGGCCGTTTTTGCTCCTATACCTTTTATACTTTTTAGAAGGTCAATGTTTTCAGTAGCAATTGCCGAAAAAATATCTTCAGATTTATAAGAAGACAGGATAATTCTAGCTGTATTTGGACCAATTCCTGAAACCGAAATCAAATTCCGAAACAACTGACGTTCTTGAGGCTCCGAAAATCCAAATAACGAATGAGCATCTTCCCTCACTACCATATGAATGAATAACTTACAAGACTCCGATGCGCCCATTTTTTCAAATGTCTGTAACGAAATATTTATGTAATAACCTACTCCATTGCAATCTATAACTGCATAGGCAGGGTTTTTTTCTATCAATCTTCCATTAAGAAACTCTATCATAAAACGGTTCTCTTTGTTTTTTTATACTCTTGGATTTTGTGACTTCTTTGTTGTGCGTCTACTGCCGCAATCGTTACCATGTTTACGATTTCTCTTACCGAACTGCCTATTTGAAGAACATGTACTGGTTTTTTCATTCCCAACAATATAGGGCCCATAGTTTCAATATCACTTATTTGCTGCATAAGTTTATAGGCAATATTTCCAGAAGCTAAATTTGGAAATATGAGTGTATTTACTCTGTGCTTTGCCAATAATGAAAACGGAAAGAACTCTCCTGTTAATTCTTGATTCAATGCAAAGTTTGCCTGAATTTCACCGTCAACAATAATGTCAGGGTGATTCTTATGCAGAATCCTTACTGCTTCTTGAACCTTTTTGGAATCCTCTCCTACTGAAGAACCAAAATTCCCGTAGCCTAACATAGCAATTCTAGGCTTTAACTTATAGCCTCTTATTGCCTCAGCAGTTAGTACTGTAATATCAACTAATTCCTGAGCTGTCGGATTGAAATTAATAGTCGTATCTGCTAAAAATAATGGGCCTTTTTTAGTATTAAGAATATACATTCCTGCAATATTCTTCTGTTTTGAATTTGCACCAATTATTTGCAATGCTGGACGCAGTGTATCTGGATAGTTTCTGGTAATTCCAGAAATAAACGCATCAGCTTCCCCCCATTTAACTAGGGCTGTTCCGAAGTAATTACGCTCTCGCATTATTTGTTTGGCTTCAAATAATGTGTAACCTTTTCTTTGTCTTAATTCATAAAAATTCTGGGCGAATTTATCTCTAAGCGCTTCTTGTTTTCGACTTCTTGGATCAAGAATTGAAACATCACCTAGGTCTAATTCATAGGTTTCAATCATTTCTTTTATTCGCTCAACTTTTCCTAATAAAATTGGAATAGCAATACCTTCATCTTTTACAATTTGTGCTGCTTTAAGAATCTTATAATTATCTGCTTCAGCAAAAACTACTTTCTGAGGATCTTTACGAGCTCTATCAACCAGACTGGTTACGATTTTATTGTCCAA
>Ga0075118_10000551_pt1 | contig 33038 bp, 23 predicted proteins | sample AntAceMetag02UKE_FD_69794 | JGI IMG/M metagenome (GOLD analysis project Ga0075118, IMG submission 69794) | Saline lake microbial communities from Ace Lake, Antarctica - Antarctic Ace Lake Metagenome 02UKE | ecosystem: Environmental > Aquatic > Non-marine Saline and Alkaline > Saline | place...
GGCTTAACTGTTTGTATTTTTTCATGCAAGACGAATATAAATATTGAGCCTAAAACAGATGGGGCTAGCCCCATCTGTTTTAAATATCCGTGTTGCACTTATGACTTGAACTTAGAATATGAAAAATATAATAAAAAACTATCGGAACGACTTGTTCATCGTATACCTAGCTTTTTTCTTAATTGCATGTGGAAGTGAAAGAAAGCCGGTGCAACCCGTTCCTGAAATTGATTTCTCGGTTGATGCCGTAAAAACAGGAACCCTTAAAATCCCTTTGGATTCTGTCACTTCAAACAATGTTACGGCTTTTCAAACCTTAAGTAAAAACGGAGCAAATTACTTCACCTTTCTTAACTACTTCAACAACAGTATTTATTATTACAATCTGGAGACACAAGCCTACGACTCTATCCAACAATTTCCTGAAGAGGGCCCTAATGGGCTCGGTAAGTTTGAAAGCACCACTCGATATGAGTTTTTGGGAGATTCAATAATGTTCTATTCTCGTGGCACACTTCAGTTGAACATTGTCAATAAAAAGAAGGATGTTGTTTTTAAATACAATTTTGGCAAAGAAGGAAAAATAGCACCCTACGGTATGATGAGCGGGTGGATTTTTAGAACGGATATAGGCTTTAATTTCAGTGCAGTTGCGCGTACACCATATGTTGTAATGAATGACCTACCTGATTCATTAGAGTTTGGGTTTTCTCTAGAAACCAAAGAGGTAGAAAACAAATACAATCCATTACCGGTAGCTTACCAGAATGAAATATGGATGTTGGAGCAGTTGCGCTACAATCGTGCGGAAAACAAAAAGTTAAGGGTATACAGCTACCCCATAGATCCCTATATACATATTCGACAACAAGATGGCAGCTTTAGTAGCAAGTATTTTGGAAGTAAAATAGTGAAACCAGTTGTCCCTATAGCATCCATTAAGATAGCACAAGATTTGCAGACAGCTGGACAGTATTATTTTGGGCAGGGGCGGTACGAATACATTTACTATGATCCTTTTAGAAAAGTATTTTTAAGGTCTGCTTACTCTGGTATGTATGAAGATTTAGTTGATATCAATAATAGATATGGAGATACGACCAGCTTTGACAAGGTCTTCATAATAGGTGATGATGAACTTAGTATAAAAGGAGAACTAAAAAATGATAGAATGAGAGAGCATGTTGTTTTCTTTCAAGAGAATGGAATTCATATTTTAGTTGAAACTAATGATGAAGACCTTTTGACTTTTGATATTTATGATATCGTAGAAAAATAGTCTCAATGAAGTTTAAACCATTCCTTTTTATCCTACTCACTACATTTTCGTGTTCTGTTAAAAACGATACTATTGCCGATTTTCAGAACAAGTTGACCGCCCTTTCAAGTGCTAAGCTAGTTATCGAAGACTATAACAAAGTTTTAGTAATTCCAGGTGCTGGGTGTTCAGGTTGTGTTTCAGGAGCGGAAAATTTTGTGAAAGAAAACATTCATCAAATTGATGAAATACTAATCATTTTCACAGCTATCCCTTCGCAGAAAATGCTCAAGGTGAAACTAGGAATTGATTTAGATCGACATAATATTTATTTGGATTTAGACAATCAGTTCAATTCAGGGAAAGTCTATTCATTTTATCCTACTATCTTCTACATGAAAGATGGTAATGCATTAGACCTTGACTATGTAAGCCCTGAAAACAAATACCTCCTGAACAATCTTGCCAATGACAGAGAATGAGAAATTCAAATGTAATTTGCTTGTAAAGCTTCTTTTCTTTGGACTGTTGATAGCATCTTGTGCTGGCAAAAAGGAAACATTATCCAGCCCTGATTCGGCCAAGGAAGCCTATGCTAGTTACAACATTCAAGCGCATGCCGAAGCACAACCGATTTACGACATTATCAATACCGCAGAATTACTGCTATTCGAGCAAACGGAAGATACTGACTTACCACTCATTCGTTTTTTCAATAATTGGGATGAAAATATAATTGTGTCAACCTTCGGGTATGGGAATATCCACCTTTTCGATTCCCAAGGAAACTTGATCAGAAACTTTAGAAGAATGGGCTACTCGGCTCAGGACTATCACGCACTATGGCACTTTTGGTTAGATGAACAAGAGATAGCAGTATTTGACCCCACGAATAGAAGAATTAACTATTATAACTCAGATGCAGAGTTCATTAAAACTGTACCCATTTCTTACCCTACTACTGGCCTTTATTCATTTAATGGTCGATTCTTTTTCGATACCAGCGACAGGCTTTACAATGGAAAAGAACCAGTTAATGTTGTGGTTTTGAATAGCGAATTAGAATATCAGTTCGGGTTATTACCCTACCGAACTCCTGAGCCTATAAGAACTAATTGGGGGCCAAACAACTTTGAACCCTATGGTGAGAGTATTGTATATCAAGATGTAATGAGCAACACCGCGTACCAATGGGATGAGGAATCTAAACAATTCGATTCATTGTTCACCATTGATTTAGGCGAAGACTGGGTTTGGGACAAAGACGAATACTATAGCAATAAAGTTCTGGCGAAACAGGTGGTAAACAGCGGTGAAAAAATAACCAGAATGAAAAATACTGTGGGTAAAAACTATATTTTCCTTCGTTTCGAACAATACGGAAGTTTTCACTCAATATTAATTGATAGAAAGAATGGCAAGTACCAAAAGTTAACTTCCAATCAAGGCATTTTAGAGGACAGGACTTTTGTTCCATTAAAATGGATTGGTGACAGTCTAGTATTTACTATTGAATCCGATAACATCAAAGGCTTTGTTGAAGCTTTAGCAGTAGGCACGTTATCGATTAAGTCAACTATTATAGACATTAAAGCCAATAAAAGTGCAGCACTACTTTGGCTCACTTTTAATAGTAGTGATGAATGGGAATAGAAGTTAGGCCCTTTTGATATTTTTTTCTGCGGCACGGCTTTCTGGTATTTTTATCTCAATGTCTTTTGCCAAATGACCCATTTTACAACCGCCATTAAAAGTAGCTCCCGGCTCTACTACCAACTGATTAGTGAGAATGTCTCCGTTAATTACAGCAGTAGGTTTGAGTATGAGCAGTTCTGAGATTTCAATATTGCCCCTAATATTCCCACCTACTTCTCCTGAGCGAGCCACTACATTTCCATCTACATAAGCGTCAGGGCCCATTACAAACTTCGCTTTGGCTTTAGCATTGCCAAACACCTTGCCTTCAACACGAATATTACCAGCAGATTCAATACTGCCCTCTAATACGGTTTCCTTTCCAATGATATTACTCGTTTGGCTAAGTTCTTCGGCTGATTTTTTTTCTTCTTTTGAAAACATGGTTCAATCTGTTTAGTCTGATTAAAACGAAATGAATTCTTCCGGGTTTACGGCCGAACCATTGTACCACAATTCAAAGTGTAAGTGTGGACCAGAAGTAAGTTCTCCGGTATTGCCTATTATGGCCACAATTTCACCTGCTGTGATAAAGTCACCCACTTCTTTTGTAAGTGTAGCGTTGTGTTTATAGATCGAAATTAAATTCTCTCTGTGCTGTACTGCAATTACATTGCCCTCGGACTGTGTCCAACTTGCTAATATCACGGTTCCGTCAGCTATACTTTTAACAGGTTCATCTTTTTTAGCAACAATGTCAATACCGTAGTGCTTCGTTTGCCCATTAAATGCTTCAGAAATATAGCCCGTAATAGGCGAGAAAAAATAGAGTTGTCTGAGTTCGTCATTTTCAATCTCACCAGTCAAGAGAAAGTCTCCGCCTTTTTCAAACTCCGCCTTAAACACAGAATCTGTTTCTTCCAATTGTTCCCTGTTATTGGTTTGCCGTGGTTGTGTGGCTTCTGTTTCGGGAACCTCATTGGAAACAACGTCTCCTTGCATGATCTTCTTAAAACTAGTGATGAACTGATCTCTATTCTCTAATTCTTGGTTAAGTGAGTCTAGAGAAATACTCATTTGCACTAAATCTTTGCGCGTCTCTTGTTCGGCATAGCGTGGGTCAAACCACTGGGCAAGCACTGTATTGACTAGATAAATGCCAATCGTAAGGACTACTAAAAATGCCAAGAAACTAAAGAAAGCTACCTTTGCATAGGTAAACTTATAGGTGGCCTTCTCAGAAAAGTCTTCCTCATTCTGAACGATGAAAATATGTCTGGTATTAAGCCAGTTAGAAAGGGTCTTCTTGAATCGAGCCACAATTAAAAGTCAAGGGAAACAAAAATATTGATTAAAATCGAGTCAGATACCTTTTATTGTATTAATTGCGCCTTATTCTTCGTTGCTATTCAGAACTTAGTCTGATTTGAGAATCAACAACTTACATATCACTCGACTTTTTTGTCTTTTTCTCTTTCTCGGAGTAGTTGGTTGCAATTCAAAAGGCTACCAAAACGTGAATGCCCGCTATAATGGCTATTTCTATTCAAATCTATACATCGAAGAAGTATATCAAAGCCTTGAAGATAACTACGAATACAATTTCAATGCTGTACTGAAGGTGTTTCCAGACATCGACTCAGGTACTGTTCAAGGTAATGAAGAAAAGCTTGATGATGCTTTTGAAAAGGCATCTCGGGTTATTGAATGGTACAAAACTAGTGACTGGGTGGACGACAGTTATTTATTAATTGGTAAAATCAGACACCTGAGGGCACAGTTTCAATATGCGGTTGAAACTTTCCAATATATCAATCAGACGAGTAAGGATACTGGTGCTCGCCAAGCTGCGCTTATTGCCCTTATGCGCACCTATATGGACATGGGTGAAATGGATAAGGCTACTGATGTCTCAAATTACCTGACCCTCGAGCAAAAACTCACCCCAGAAAACAACCTAGACTATCAAGTCCTTCTGGCCTATTATCACCAAAGACTAGGGAACCAAGAGGGAATCGCTATTGCACTAGAAAATGTGAACGGACTCATCGTGAATCGTGACCAAAGAGCAAGAACAAACTTTATACTCGGCCAGATAGCCCAAAATAATGGTGAGGGCCAAGAAGCTTTTGATTATTACGATCTGGCCTTAAAAGGTAATCCTCCATATGAATTAGTCTTCCATTCTGAATTGAATAAAATGGCGCTGACTGATTACTCGCGCGCTAGCGCTGAAAGAATGGAAAAGGTGTACAAAACCTTTGACAAAATGCTCAAGGACGGAAAGAACTTGGAGTACCAAGACAAAATCTTCTATGTAATGGGTCAGATGGAAGAGCAGCGCGGCAAACTGCTCAACGCCATCGCCAATTATAGGGTGGGAACTCAAGTGGAACAGCCAGATACCCGTCAGCAAGGGCTAAACTTCTTAAAGTTGGGCGAAATCTATTTTGACCCTTATGAGAACTACCCACTGTCGAGTCAATACTATGACAGTGCGATCGCAAAGCTTCCAAAAGACATTGATAATTATGAAGCGATTGTCGAGAAGCAGGAGGTTCTAAAAGACTTTGTAACACAACTCAATACCATTTCACTCAATGACAGTCTGTTATCCTTATCGGAAATGAACCCAATCTCCTTGGATGCCTTTTTAGATCAACATTTACGTGCAGAGGCTGAGAAACAGAAAGAACTTGAGAAGCAAAAGAGAAAGGCTAACTCACTCATACCATCAGTCAACAATACGAACACAGACATTTCTGAGGACGCCACTTGGTATTTCTATAATCAGGCTGCTATAAGTCAAGGCGAACAAGAGTTTAATAGGGCCTGGGGTAACAGACCGCTTGAAGACAACTGGAGAAGATCTAGTAAAGCTTCCGTTGCCGCAGGGAGAGATCCTTCTGTGGTAGCTGGTGCTGATCAAGCAAATACAGAAGGAGATGAGTCTTCAATTAATAATGAGGAGGGGTTTGAAGCAAAAAAACAGAAACTACTGGCAACAGTACCAAAATCTGCCCAGCAGAAAGAACTCGCGAATGCCCAAATTCAAGAGGCATATTTTAATCTAGGCAGGATTTATAGGTTTGGACTGAAAAGAGAGGATGAATCAGCTGTCAGTTATGAAACACTCCTTAGCAGGTACCCGAAAACAGATTTTAGGCTGGAGACACTTTTTGCACTTTACACCCTCTTTGAAAACACAGATGTCAGTCGCGCTGCTGAGTATAAACGCTTGATCATTGCAGAGTTCCCTGCTAGCCTAACCGCTAAGGTGTTAATCAACCCAAATTACGTGCAGGAAAAAGAAGCTCGCAACTTAAGGCTTCAGCAACAATATGCAGATGCCTACGCTAAATATGAATCAGGAAACTATGTAGAGGCTGACCAAATGTTGAAGGCTGCCTTGGGCTCATTTGAAGATGCAGATTTCTTACCAACTGTGGAACTGCTCTCCGCTATACTGAAGGCAAAGACTGAAGGCCTCTTCCCTTATGAGAAAGCCTTAGAAGAGTTTACTTTAAAGTATAATGAAGGAGCTTTGTTTGATTACGCAACCGCATTGATCGCTAGCTTAAAACCAACTAAGGAAGTGCTATTGACAGAAAGAGGCTTTGACTTTAGTGAAGATTTCCAACAACAACATCTAGTTGCCATTACAATTGATAAGTCCATTAATGGAGTAGATGAAATAAAAGCACTGATCAATACACTCAATGCAGAGCGGTTTCCAAACCAGAGGCTTTCCATTGGAAACCTTACCTTAAAGAAGAATGAGAATGTGGAAATACTTTATATTAACTCATTCAAGACTAAATCGGCTTCCGAACGTTATAGAGATGTGCTTTCAGAAGTCTTAGAGGGTATTGATCAAGAAGATGGTAATTTTCATAATTTTGCTATCTCGATCGACAACTTACAGTTCTTATTCGATAGCGAGAAGATTGACGAGTACCTGGACTTTCATGAGAAATTTTATCGATAGATGAGTTTAAAAAGTAAAATAGCCCAAAACCGACCTTTGTTAAAAAAGCTAACCATAGCTGCTTGGGTATTTTTCATTTTGGGTGTTGTCGTACTTCCAACTTACATCTGGGCCGTAAGTTCTAACGCCAACAACTGGTTTGGTGAATTGCCGTCTTATTCACAACTAGAAAATCCTGAGCAAAACCTAACTTCCACACTCTATACTTCAGATGGCGTTCAATTGGGCTCAGGTTACTTTCGTGATAACCGAAACCCCGTTACTTATGATGAACTGGGTGACAACCTCACAAATGCACTACTGGCAGCCGAAGATATTCGCTTTGAAGAACACTCGGGAATCGACTTAGAGAGCATGTTCCGGGTGGCCTATGGCGTACTCACTTTCAACCGAAAAGGTGGTGGCAGTACGATAAGCCAGCAATTAGCCAAGCAATTGTTCTCTACAAGAGTCGTGAGCGAAAGAGATAAAGGAGGGCTAGAAGGAAAGAGCAGGGTTCTTGACGAGTTGATCTACAAAACGAAAGAATGGATACTGTCGGTTAGACTTGAGAAGTCATATACTAAGCCTGAAATCATGGCCATGTACTATAACACAGTAGAGTTTGGTAACAACGCCTATGGCATTAAGTCTGCTGCTAAAACATATTTCAATAAACTCCCTATCGAATTAACAGTACCCGAAGCATCTGTATTGGCCGGTATGCAAAAAGGAGTCACCACTTATCGACCAGACAATAACCCCGAAAACTCTAAGCGAAGACGAAATATAGTGATGAGTCAAATGGTGAAGTATGGTTTCTTAGACCAATCGGTATATGACACCCTAAGGCCAAAAGACATTGAACTTACCTTGAAACAGCAAGATCAAAACGCTGGACTTGCCCAGTATTTTAGAGGTGTAGCTGGCGGTGACCTGAGAAGGCTAGTCAATAATCTAGGCTATGACCTTTATGCGGATGGATTAAAAATTTACACAACCATTGACAGCCGTATGCAAGCGTATGCAGAGCAAGCAACCGATAGTGCCATGCGCCAATTACAACATCGTTTTGATACGCTATTATCCGTTGAAGACAGAAGCTTGTGGATTGACGCTAAAGGTCGAGACATAGAGAATTTTATGGAAGAGAACGTGATTCCAAGAACTAAAGCATATAGAAACCTGGTCAAGGAATATGGGGCAAAATCTGACTCTGTTGACTATTATATGAACCTGAAGAAAAAGCTATCCGTTTTTTCTTGGAATGGAGATATTGACACGCTCATGAGCTCTGTTGATTCTATTCGTTATTACAAGCAGTTCCTCCAAAGCGGTTTTATGGCTACTACCCCTAAAACTGGTGCCATAAAGGCATGGGTTGGTGGTATTAATTATTCTCACTTTCAGTATGACCATGTGCGCTTAGGAAAAAGACAGCCTGGTTCACTTTTCAAACCATTTGTTTATGCCACCGCTGTAGAGCAAGGATACTCTCCATGCTATACTTTCAAGGACGAAGCCATATCTATTGACATTCCTTTCCAAGATGAGCCATGGAGCCCACAAAATGCTGAAAGCCGTTTTAGCGGAGACGAAATGACGCTCAAATTAGCCATGGCAAAATCGGTAAACTCTATCACGGCGAGGGTAATGAATATTGTAAAACCCGAAAAGGTGGTTGATATGACCAAAAGATTGGGCATCAAGAGCACAATACCTCCTTACTACTCTATAGCCTTGGGAACCGAAGTCGCATCGTTGCACGAACTTGTTGGTGCCTATGGAACCTTCGCGAATAAAGGAGTTCATATTGAACCTTACTATATCAGCCGAATCGAGGATAAATTTGGAAACATTATCTATAATGAACCGCCTAGAAAGAGCAGAGCGATTAGTGAAGATGTAGCTTATGTAATGCTGAATATGCTCCAAGAAACTGCTAAGTCTGGATCAGGACGGGGCTTATATTTTCGGTATGGACTAGTCGATGCAAAGCAGGAGAAGAATGAAATTGGTGCTAAGACTGGAACTACTCAGAACGCTTCAGATGGTTGGTTTATGGCCATTACGCAAGACTTAGTAGCTGGTGCTTGGGTTGGTGGAGATGATAGAGCCATCCACTTTAAATACTGGGCAGACGGGCAAGGCGCAAGAACGGCTATGCCAATAGTTGCTCAGTTTATGCAAAAAGTTTATGCAGACTCAACGCTGGGCATTCAAAAGTCTTTCTTTGATAGACCTGCAGACCTCAGTATGGAAATCGACTGTCAAAAATTTACAGATATCATGAGTACATCTGACAGTACCATCATCTTTGATGACGAGATTTATTAATTTCGACCCATGGAGGTCGCTCGGTTTAAACCATCCGAAATACTAAAACTACCTGATAGCCCAGGTGTCTACCGCTACTTTAACGATGAGGGTAAACTTATCTATGTGGGGAAGGCAAAGAGTCTCAAAAAGCGAGTTTCCAGTTACTTCAATAAGAATACCGGGGTTAACCGAAAAACGCGTAAACTGGTAACCGAAATCAAAGAGATCGAGGTCACGCTCGTTAACTCAGAGTTCGATGCGCTTTTACTCGAGAATAACCTCATCAAGCAAAACCAACCGAAGTACAACATCCTGCTTAAGGATGATAAGACCTTCCCATACATCTGCGTATCTAATGAGCGCTTTCCGAGAATTTATAGCACTCGAAAATTCATCCCTTCTAACGGAACTTACTTTGGACCCTATGCCAATGTGAAGGTGATGAACAACGTGCTTAAGTTGATTAATAGCCTCTTCACCCTGAGGTCATGTCGCTTTGATTTATCTGAGGATAACATTGCCAAAGGAAAATTTAAGGTTTGCCTTGAATACCATATCGGGAATTGCAAAGGTCCTTGTGAAGGACTACAAACCGAAGAAGACTATCTAAAAGACATCGATCAGGCCGTCAATATTCTCAAAGGAAGTCTGGCTATCCCGAAGCAGTACTTTAAAGAAAGAATGACCGCAGCTGCCGAAGGCTTAGCCTTCGAAAAGGCGCAGATGTATAAGGAAAAACTGGATATGGTCGGGCTCTTTCAATCTAGGTCCATTGTTGTCAGCCCAAAGATTGCCGACCTCGATGTCTTCACCATCATAACAGATGAAAAGTGGGCATTTGTCAACTACTTGCGCATCAAAAACGGTACGATTAATCTGTCTCAGACGTCTGAAGTAAAGAAAAGGCTTGATGAGTCCGATGAAGATATTTTAATGCTCCTTCTGATTCAGTTAAGGGATCAATATCAAAGCAGCGCCAAAGAAGTGCTAGTGAACAGGCCCATTGAATTTGTCTCTGACAACTTCAAAACAATCCAACCTCAAATCGGAGATAAAAAGAAGTTGATCGACCTATCGCTCAAAAACGCACTCTTCTCTAAGAAGGAGAAGTATGCCGAATTAGAGAACGTAAAAGACAAAGGGAATAGGGTCTTAAAGCAGCTTCAAAGCGATTTACAACTCAAAGAACTACCAACACACATAGAATGCTTTGACAACTCGAATATTCAAGGCACCAACCCGGTAGCATCGATGGTTTGTTTTAAAATGGGGCGTCCGGCTAAAAAGGACTACAGGCATTACAAAATTAAGACCGTAGTGGGTGCTGATGACTTTGGGTCAATGAAAGAGGTGGTCGGCAGGCGATATAAGCGCCTTCAAGAAGAAAAAGCTCCTCTCCCTAAGTTGATCGTAATTGATGGTGGCAAGGGTCAATTAAATGCCGCTTGCGATGCTTTGATAGAACTAGGACTATACGGCACCATTCCAATCATTGGTATTGCCAAGCGACTTGAAGAGCTTTACTTTCCTGGAGACCAATTTGCGCTACACATCGACAAGAAATCCGAATCCCTCCGCCTAATCCAAAGGCTGCGAGACGAAGCGCACAGGTTTGCAGTTACTTTCCACCGAGACCTAAGGAGTAAGAACAGTTTTAACTTCGAACTAGAGAATGTAAAGGGGCTCGGCCGCGTCACCGTCAACAAATTGCTCAAGGAGTTCAAAACCATGAGTAAGATAGAAGCTGCTTCTGAGGCGGAGCTAACAGAATTGGTTGGAGACGCAAGGGCTCGTCTTATTCAGAATTACTTCCAACAAAAAAAGGAAGCTAAATAGCTTCCTTTTCATTTATGATTAGCGATCTCTAGTATTCCCAGAGATTATGCATTTTCTCTAAAAGTTCGAAACGCTTTCTCATGGCCTGCTCAATAATTGAGTAGTCATAATCTGTTTTCCCGTATAGCGTTTGGATGTTGTCATCACCAATGTTCTGAAACTTCGTAATGTAAGTACTGAAAAGCCTCAAATCAAAAGCATGTGCAAAGCTCAACTCTTTATTACGAGGGTTTCGCTCATTGTACCAATAAGCCACATCCTTATTACTCTCTCCATAGACCTTAGCAATGTAAGCCGTTAAGTCCTGGTATTTAATCTTTACGATCTCACGTTCAGCACCATCAACAGAAGCTTTTGGCGGAGCAACCAATGTAATAGAGACGATGTCCCATTTCGCTAAAGACTGGTTTCTATCAAACAGTAAATCTTCTTCTAATAAGAGTACATCCAGATCTCCTTTTACAGCAGGATCAAGAGACTTAGCTCCTGCACTTGACGCGTATTCCGCATCAATAACAGAGTCTAAACGAGCGTTAGTATAATTCGCAAAAAGACCACCTTCTCTGATTTTTAAAGCAGTTCGAGCTCTAGGTCTCTGCGTTTCATCATAATTACCTTGCTGAGTCGAAAAGTCAGCCAAATTATTGTTGAAATCTTCTTCCAACATAACGTCATCTTCATTGAAAGTCTTCACTTCATTCTCAAGCGTTTTATAAGGCGTAATACCTACTATTTGATCCAAAGCCTCATTTTGTGCTCGATAATAATCGCGAATACCCGCTAGGATAATTTTAGTTATTCTTGACTCTTTTGCATTCCAATTAGAATTCTGCTTTTCATTAAAATTCATTTTAGACCAAAGACGAATACTAAACATTACATCTTCATCTCGAATTGGACGAATAGAAAACTCATTATTCTGTTTCCTCGCACTATTGAGCCCAGCGACTTTCGTAGTGCTTTCAATAGTTTCTAAAAACTTAGCCGGATCAATTCCAGTTCCTTCCTCTTGGGCTAAAACCGAGAACGACAACAACACTAATAATAAGCTGAAGAACCTCTTTATCATAATCTCAAATTCTAATTAATGATCATTGTCATATTATCTACGAAAACGATCGGAATCTGCTCATTCTTATAGTTTACTCTAGAAATTTCTTCAACAGAAACTACCAACTGATCACCAGCTGCCATTCTTGCACGAATGGAAGAAAGGTCAACGTCAGGCGTTAAACCATCAATTCTAATGACTCCTTTTCTTGTTTTTCCTCTAGTTAAATACACTTCACCTTTCGTGACGTAAAAGTTCGCGTCATCAGGATACTTTTCAGCAAAAGCAGCATCAGGGTTTAGCCTTAAATCTAAACGCGTTGGTCTATCATCAAGACCTACGTTAGGATTATAAACTTGCCCATTTGGTCTAACATCAAGCACTGGAAGTGGAACATTTCTAGCTTCAAACTCTCTGAAACCAATGTATTGACCACCACTAGAGACGTCAATTTTAACTGCTCTGTTATTTGGGACAACAGAAATCTGTCCTTTACCAGAACCTTTTGTAAAGGTTGCGCCAGCAACAGTAAAACTCGGTTGGTATGCTGGCCCTAAGGCAGGAACGCTAATGTTCAAGTTATTATTACAGTCTAAGTAAAGCACATCTACCGATTGAGACCTTACATCAATAACTGGCCTTGCAACAAAGTACTCATGCGTAGTAGACCTTGTAATCTGGCTACCTGTTCCATCGTCAGCAGTAATTTCCACATCAAAAGTTTTCTTAGCTAAGCCATTCGCATCATACTCATTTGCACGAGCAGAGGTCTTAAAGTTTACTACACCTCTACCATTTACAACATCAATTTCTTGACCATTAATTTTGACTGTTGGCTGCAAAGAAGAATTTCCTAATGTTAGAAAAGCTTGAGCATTAAAATCAAGACCGGTAGTGATAATATTAGATTCAGAAAGTACTGTAGCCTGAGCATAATCGATTCCAGCAAAGGCTCCTTCAAGAAACTCCTCTGCTTTGATCGCATCACCTTGTGTTGCAGATGGTCTATTCGGAGTACTCGTAGGTGTATTTGCTACATTATCATCAGTAGCAGCTGGTTCTTCAGACCTTGTCGGAGCAACCGAAGCTAAACCACCGATTTGAGGAACATTATTCGGATCCGCGGATACCGCTGTTCCTACCAATGCCTTCAATTTATTAAGGGCAACTGCCTCTTTGCTATAAATTTGATTCTTATAGAATGTCAATTGAGCAAGAACAGAAGCCAATGGGGCTTTGTAGAAGTTAAAGTTAGCGTAGTCTTTATCTTTCTCTTCCTTATTATTCTCATACATTTTGATGTCATCTGCCTTAAGTGCGATAGACTCCATCCATTCAGCATTCATACCCTCTTTACCCAAATAGTTGATCAATGCATTCACCTGCTCAGGATAAGCATCTAGCTTCTCTTGTAGCTCTTCAGCAAAACCTTGATTCACTAAATAGTTCGAAGGCTCCTCGTATTTCTTTAATGTAGAGCGCTCTCTTAGCTTTGATGTATCGCCTCCAGTAGCCACTTTTCCAAGTTCGTACTTCATGTTATCAAGATAAGATGCAAGTCCATTGGTATAATCTCTTACACCCTGAGCGACTGCCGCAACCGCCTGGTCACCAGACTTATCGCCTTGGTTAACAACGTCTGCTTTTATATCCGAAAGTATCGTCTGGTTATAATCTAAGAAAGATGAGTTTGAAACTTCCAAACCACTTTCCATTAAAACGAACTTCTCAAGTACCGAGTCTTTAATTTGTAGCGCGAGAAGAGCGGTTAGCACGAGATACATCATGCCAATCATCTTCTGCCGCGGGGATTCTTTTCCTCCTGCCATTATCCTTCAGCTTAAGAGTTAGTTTGTTTCATTGCAGAGAGCATTGCCCCATATACCTTGTTAAGCGAAGTCACATTAGTATTCAGTTTAGCCATTTGGCCTTGGAACTCTTCCGTCTGCTTAGCGGTATTCATAGCTCCTTTGATCATGGTTTCCATGTTCGATAGGTAGCCTTTCATATATTTTGCAACAGACTCAGTATCTGCCAATTCAGTTTTGTAAGCACCACTCAAGGCTTGAAGTTGCGTAGCCGCATCCTTCAACTGCACTTGGTATGCTTCAGTAGCCGCCTTTAATTGCGCTTGGTTACTACCTGACCCTTTAACAGTGTTGGCTACTTCGCTAAATGCGGTAGCGGCCTGAGCACTAGACTGATCAATTTTTGCAAGAGAAGCTGCAGCTGTTTTAGCATTCTTAGCATACTCTTCTGTAGCTACAGAAGCATTTGACATGTTCGCCAATTGCTTGGCATTGCTCGCCAGGTTATCCATTCCAGCCTTAAGGTTTTGTAAACCTTCTTTACTTATCGCTGCTTCTTTAAGCATTTTTTGCAAAGAGATATCGCCTTTGTCAGATGAAGCTGATCCATTACTGTCTTTGGAATGATCGTATAATAGTTTTGTATAGTCCGTTCCTTTAGGCTCAAAAGCAGAGAACGCAAAAATTAATGCTTCTACACTTAGTCCTGTAACAAGCATAGGCGTTGCGCCAGGCCAGCCTTCAAGCTTAAACATAGCACCAACAATTACGACCGAAGCACCTAGGCCATAGATCTTGGGCATTATATTGCCATAAAAGTTGTTAACGAATTTACTAGCCATTTTTTTCTGAGTTAGGTTGAAGTTGAAATTAATATTTAGGTGTCATTATTGTTGGCCAAGGTAATCCATGGCACATCTGAAGCCGATTGAAGCCGAAGCTACATCACGGTATTCATAAGATCTTGTTCCTGTTTGTAAATAGTATGATATATCGTTCCATGCACCACCTCGAACTACTTTTTTACCAAAGTGTGGGCTGTCGCTATCTGTTTCAGGATTATAAGTAAACATTGGGTTCAAATCCCATACAAGTGGATTGTATATTGGAGAGAAATCATCTCGACACCATTCAGATACGTTACCAGACATGTTGTACAGGTTGAATGGATTGGGAAGGAAAGCATTCACTGGTGCAGTATATGAATAGCCATCATCTGCATAAGCTCCTCTACCTGGTTTGAAATTGGCTAAGAAACAGCCATCCTTATTTCTAGTGTAAGGATTACCCCAAGGGTATTTCGAAATCTCTCTTCCACCTTTAGCAGCATATTCCCACTCTGCCTCTGTCGGCAACCTGAAATTAGGATATCTAGTTTCAATTGGGCTTATATCTACAAAAGTGCTTGCTGCTGCTCCACCGGCTTGTCCAGCAGGTCCTACAGCACCAAGTACTGGTCCTGCATCAGCGGCTGCCGCGGCAGCTTCCCTATCTTTTTTCTTACCACCGAAGAGGCCACCACCACCACCTTCGTATTTTATTTGCTGTCCATTATTAAGGTTAATGGTTCTCCACTCGGCAAACTTTTCTGCAGCTTCCCAGCTAACTCCTACAACAGGGTAGTCATCAAATGCTGCATGTTTCCAGTAATACTGAGTCATTCTGTCTGCATAGTGATAAGTAAACTCCTCTTCCCAAACATTAGGATTAGGCATAACCGCGGCAATCAGTGTCGCATCCCAGTACCTATCCCCGTTTTGAGCGAGTTCAGAAACACTATAGAGAAACTGACGATACTCGTTGTTCGTAATTTCTTCAGAATCCATAAAGAATGAACTTACCGCGATCTGTCGGTTAGAATTAATTTGTGATGCGGCTACATCTTCATCAGCTTGACCCATAAAAAACGTACCTGCAGGAATGGCAACCATGCCATATGGAAGTTCTTGGTACCAGCCACCTCGATCGAGGACGCCAAGTAACTGACCCTCTTCAAGAAGCTTTCCTTCTTTTCCCCCTCCTGCCAAGAAGCCATCGAACATGCTACAGCCAGCGGTGAAGCCCAGCAACAACACAATCATAAGACCCAATACAGACTTTCTCATCATAGTCAGTTTTTATAGTTTCCCGGCAATTTATTTCCATTAAATAATGCCAGTGGTCGCACATAAAGCGCGAAAATTAATATTTTATTGTTAGTAATCCACTGAGACATAGAAAAAATCACGTTTTTCATTCTCTGCAGAACTTATGCTTAGTAACGGTATCTTGGCGTTCTTATGATATTTCTTCCAAGATTTCTTGCTCTATTTTTCGACTTAAACGTGTAAATGAGCATTACTTCTTGTGAAGTAGGCTCTTTACTCAACCTATCTGTCAAAACAATATCGACCGAATATGCCAACGCCAAACTACGATCCTTGAGTACATTATAGCCAATCATTGCCGAAGCTGATTCTGATTGTCTATAAGAAACTCCTCCCCATAACTGATCTCTAAAACGAGCAATAACACTTAAATCCCAGTTATAGGCATCAAAACCTATTGATCTAACTAATAAAGTTGGGGTAATTGTGAGCTCAGGAGTTAGCACATAGTCATATCCTGCTGTCAAATAATAGTGTCGAAGTAATTGATTGGCTATTTGATCTTGACCGAAGTCAAATTCGGGTTGAATTAAGTGATTTGTACTGAAACCACCAAAAAAATTCCCATTTCTGTAGAGAATTCCTACTCCAAGGTCTGGCCTTAATTGAGACTCTTTACCCGTCAAACTACCCACACCGTCCCTTGGATCCACCACAACTATTTCATCAAAGTCTATGCTACTAGAGAACATCCCTGCTTTTAGGCCAATACTCAGTGAGGCGCCATTTGGTAATTGTAAAAAATAAGAACCAGAGATTTGAAGCTCTAAATTAGAGGAAGGACCAAGGTTATCATTGACTACATGAAAGCCCAAGCCACCATTCCAGAAGCTCGAACTAGTGTTATAGCTAATCATTTGAGTGCTAGGCGCGCCACCACTATTAATAGTGCCATCATAGCCAAACCATTGTGACCTGTGGATTGCAGTTACTGTATTACCATTGGAAAGACCAGCGAACGCTGGATTATAATACAATTGATTGAACATATAATGAGTAAACTGCGCGTCTTGTTGCGCTCGTAAACCCAGATGACAATACAAGCATATAATGGTTAGCAGAAAGGCTCTTGTCATAATGTGGTAACGCGAAATCTATTCCATTTATTTAATCCGCACGGATATATTACAACAAAACTAGCAAGTGCCCTTATAGGTTTCGCCAATCTTATAGTTTGTTCGCCTTCTTAATATACAATTCCAAAGCCCCTGTCATTGAAGGAGCATTAGGCTGAGGCGCTTCAATATCCAAAACCAAGTTTGCATCCGTGGCTGCCTTAGCAGTTGTTGGACCGAAAACAGCCATGCGTGTATCATTTTGCTTATAGTCAGGGAAATTCACAAATAGTGAATTAATCCCACTAGGGCTATAAAAAGCAATTATATCATAAAAGACATTGTCTAAGTCCGACAAGTCACTCGCGACCGTCTCATAGATAACGGCCTCAGAATACTCATAGCCGTTGTCCTCCAAAAAGTTGGGAATATCTTCTTTGCGAATGCTAGAGCAAGGAAATAGATACTTTTCGTTTTTGTGCTTCTTTAATATCTCTATTAAATCTTCAGCAGTTCTAGAACCAGTGAAGATTTTTCTCTTTCTAACCACAATGTACTTCTGAAGATAATTCGCAGTCTGCTCTGAGATACAGAAGTATTTCATGTCCGCAGGAATATCAACCTTCAAATCATTACAGATGGCAAAGAAATGATCTACAGCATTACGGCTAGTAAAAATAATAGCCGTATGCTTTAAGATATCTATTTTTTGTTTCCTAAACTCCTTTGCAGGGATAGGATCTACCTGAATAAAAGGCCTAAAATCAACCTTGATTCCGTATTTCTCTGCAAGTTGATAGTATGGTGATTTCGGATCTGACGGTTTTGGCTGTGACACGAGTAAACTCTTAACTTCTTTCAGCCTCCCCTCAATGATGCTATTAGACATATACTTCCCTACTTATTTTCCGAATTGGCGTGTTATAACAGTAATTTGATCCCGACAATAGCAGGGACGATTTCTGTGCTGCAAAGGTAAGAAAATATATATAACTTACTATATAGCTTTAGTTGCTCAAGCTTGACGTAAATGTTTAACAACCTGTAAAGCAAATAGATGACAGTACCCACTAGAATTGTGTTGATCAGCAAGCCAGGAAAACTGTAGTTGCTGTAAACGACCAGGGCACAGAGAACAGTCATGGCCATGACGTAACAATTGTTGAGACTTTGTATTTCTTGAAAATGACGGCTTATTGAAGGGGGAAGGTTAAACAAAGATCCTACCAGCCAAATGAAAAGGTATTTAATCAAAAAGAAAAGTTGAAAAGTAGCGGTCATCACCAGCCAAATTAAGATGCCCATGCCAAAGCTCTCTGGAATTAGCCAAGGGACTAACACGAATCCTTCAACCTGATGTAAACCAAAGAATAAAACTATAACGACAAAACTCGCAGAAGCAGATAATATGATGCTGAAGTAGAGACTCTCGGTACTTAAAAGCCTAATATTAGACCCAAACTCGTCCTTTAATTTAAAATTAACAAGTTTAGAGAAGTCATATACAGTGGCGAACATCTTCGGAAATGCCATCCTTGACACGGCATAGGTTGCCAGTAATAGCGCAGAAATGGCTATGGTAATGTCACGAAATAAAACTGGTGAAGATTCAATAAGCACGCTCATATTAGAATCGAGTAGTAAACCCGAAATGTATTTTCGATTGATTAAAGTTCAGGCCGCCTGTATTTTCAGATGTGCCTAAGGCGTAAACAAAGTTAAAGATACCATTGCTAGTGGAAAAGTTGATGCCTGCACCCAAGCCTAATGCAAATTCATTCTTCTCTCCGATCCGATCTACAAAGTCGCTTCTTATGAATCCAATATCTGAAAAGACACTGAGATAAGAAGATTCATCAAAAAACACCCTTGACTCTATTGTTGAATAAGCATAACCCGTGGCAAAGAAAAAGTTCTCACTAAAACCACGGAGGGTATTTAGCCCCCCTAAACGATAAGCATCATTTTGAAAAAGCTGATCATTGGAAAGTAATCCTGCATTAATTCCAGTATATAAAACCAGCTTTGGACTAAATGACCAGTAGTTATCCACACTAAGGTCATATTGATACTGAAGGGTCTTTAAGTCTACGTCTCGATAAAGTTCAGTAGGTAAGCCTATATTCTGTTCAATGGTTTTATTACCAACAGAAGCAGAGAGCCTAAGGCTCAAACCTCGCCTAGGTAAAAAAGTATCATCCAAATGATCTAAATACAAACTCAGCCCATAACGCGTTACCCCAAAATCAATGATATCAGGAAGCTTCGTAGCGTTGGCGAATTGAGAAGTAGCGAGAAGGTCTGTATTTCTAAAGCCGGTGAAAAAACCAAGCGTACTATTGGTCGCTAGGTTAAAGGAGAAGTCCACCCGAAAATCTCTCCGCGTAAAAGTGGTGTCCTGCTTTAGAAACTCAAAGTCAGTGTCTACAGATAGTGGACTCCTAAAGATGTTAGGATGAAAGTACTCCATTCGAATTGACTGCGTTTCCTCGCTTAGCCTCCTCCAATGGAGACCAATTTTCTTGCCCATGGCAAAAGGGTTGTACAGTTCCAGGTCAAATTGCCCAGTAATAAGTAGTCCATCATCACGGCTCGTGTTTGGCAGAAAGCCAATGATACCATCGATGGTGTTAATCGGTCTTTTGGCAAGCTCCAAAGAGACTATTGCCTCACTATTTTGAAAGGAAAGCCGTGGACTCTTCACCAAACGTAAATAAGGCAACCTTCTTAGCTTGCTCACTACACCATCAACAACAACTTGATTATAGGGATCCCCCATATTAACTCCCAAGTATGCCGTAGCAAATCGAGATTTCAGAATTTTATTGCCAACGATGTGAACCGAATCGAACCGTATCAGTGGCCCAACATCAAAGTTCAGGGTGGCATTGAGTTGATTACTCTCAATCCTAAGAGAATCATATCTAAGTGTGGCAAAGGGAAAACCGTTTCTTTCGGCATAGCGCAACATGCTAGTTTCAATCTTCCCAATTGCTTTAAGGTCAAATCTTTCACCATTAAAGCGACTGGTTTTATAGCCTGATTTGCGCAGAATACTCCGTTCCACATTTCCCGCGCCTAGCGAAAGCCAGTCAAAAGGAGCCCCAGGGTCTATTGAAGCTTCTATTTGACCCGGTAGAGAGATGATGCTCTCTATTTGGGCTAGGAGATAACCATCTAAATGCAGTTGATTTATTAAAGACTGAATTGTCTGAATTGCGCTTAAAGAATCTATAGGGTTTTGATTATACTTATACTTGCGAAACAATTGCTCGTTTTCAGCAGCAGTCCTTATCCTTAGCTCCAGCTTATCCTGCCCGAAGGCGGAATTGAGGATTAAGAAATTTAAGCCGAAAACGACCAATAAGACACCGCGAAAGCCTGACATTTATTAGGTTTGATTTTAAAATAACGAAACTTTGGCCGGATTATACATCCATATTCCATTCTGCAAAAAAGCATGTCACTATTGTGACTTTCACTTTTCCCAATCCTTAGGTCAAATCGATGAAATGGTTGACGCTATCGGGGAGGAGCTCATCATGCAAAGTGACTTTTTGGGTCGAGATACTATTTATACCATCTATTTTGGAGGTGGTACACCTTCACTACTCGAAGGCCCTCATTTAAAGAAACTGATGGGCATCATTCAGAGTGAATATACTCTGTCTAGCAACCCAGAGGTCACCATGGAAGCCAACCCGGATGACTTGACTGAAGAGAAACTCACGACCTTCTTCAATCTTGGAGTAAACAGGCTAAGCATTGGCGTTCAATCCTTCAACGATGAGCACCTGAAATGGATGAATCGCCAACATACAAGAAAGGAAGCAATTGACACGTTTCATTTAGCGCGAAAAGCTGGTTTCGAAAACATTAGTCTTGATTTGATATATGCCTTACCAGGTGAAAATCATGAGAACTGGCATCATGACCTTAAAATGATGGTAGGCTTAAGGCCAGAGCATATTTCTTCTTACTGCCTGACCATAGAGCCGCAAACAGCGTTTGGCAATTGGCTCAAAAAAGGAAAGATTAAAGCCATTGACGAAGACTTCGCTGCTGATCAGTTCGAAATCCTACTGGATACTATGGCCAAATATGGTTACGACCAATATGAGATTTCAAATTTCGCCCAACCCGGTTACGAGTCTCAGCACAATAGCGCCTATTGGAAAGATGAAAAATATTTAGGAATAGGCCCTTCAGCACATTCCTATAGTGGTAAGTTTCGCAAAGCGAACGTGGCGAACAATGCCAAATACTTAAAAGGAATCAAAGAAGGAGAGGTGCCTGCAGAAGTGATCACCCTTACGCCAGAAGATCAGGTAAACGAATACATACTTACCTCGCTGCGTACGAAATGGGGCTGCGATATGAGTCGTTTAAAAACCAAATACAATGTTGATTTACTCACTAAGCAAGAGCATTACCTCAATAAGTTGGCAAGTCAAGATCTGATTTATGAAGACGAGGGTTGCTTGATATTAACGAACAAGGGAAAACTACTCGCAGATAAAATCGCTTCAGATTTATTTATTGAATAATTTCATTCCAACACCAAACGCTTACTGCCGAATGGGTACTTTAGATGTCCCAATCGGAAAACGATGAAAAACAGGTATTCACATAGGAGTAGAAAAAGCCAGCCCGAGCCCTTGGGTGAAGCTATTAGTGAGATGCTTAAGGCTTTTCGAATCGAAAGTAAATTCTACGAAACAGACCTTGTCAACTCCTGGGAACGTGTAATGGGCAAGCCGATCGCCACTAGAACCTCCAAGATTTACATCAAGGACAAAAAGCTCTTTGTCCATATCTCTTCTGCTCCACTGAAGCATGAGCTCAATATGTCTCGCGATAAAATATTGGTGATGCTGACCAAAGAATTGGGTCAACCAATCGTTAATGAGGTGATTATAAAATAAAAAAGGAGACCGAAGCCTCCTCTTTCATTCGATTTAGTGTCTACTAGTTTTTCTTAATCTCCTGATTTAAATCTGCCTTCTTATAGCTCTCAGGAAGTCTAGTAATGGTGATAATATTCTCTTTCGTGAGGTATTTGTTCGCTGCTGCTACAACCGCTTCTTTAGTAATAGCATCTGCACGCTCATTGCCTTTCAAGATATCTTCAAAGTCATCGCCATTTTTCAGGTAAGTCCCCATCGCACTTGACCAATAAGCATTTTGCTTAATAGACTCATCAAAATTTTGCTTACGAGCAGTGATAATCTTTTGGAGATCTTCATCTGTAAACTCTCCGTTCTTTATCTTCTCAAGTTCTTTTAGTGCTGCCTGAGTGAGTGCCTCGACATTCTCGGGCTTACATGGAAAAGAGATAGAGAAAGTGAAAGCTGGGTCAGGGTAACCGGTCAATGAAGCATTTGCTCCAGCACCATAAACGCCCCCCATTTCTTCTCTCAGCGTCTCAATCATTTTGTTCGACAATATGCCTGCTACTGCGCTCATCAGTCCGTTAGTGTTCATGTCATACTCATAATCGCCAGACAGGGTAATGCTCACCTGGCTCTTCTCATCTACACCAACGTATACGTTTTCGGTAATCTTTCCCGCCTTGATATTGAGGCTCAAGTTCTTATAAGACTCGTTAGATGCTGTAGCAGGTAAACTCGCGATATACTTTTCTACCAGCGGTTTAAACGTGTCCATATCAATGTTACCAACAAACACGAATTTAAAGTTACTGGCGTCTGCAAAGCGCTCTTCATAAATCTTCAATATCCTATCTAAGTCAATCGTTTCAAAGGCTTCAGGCGTTGGGAAAGTTATCCACGGATTATCCTCGCCCATCATTATCTTCTGCATTTCTATCTGAAACTGGAAGTCAGGGCTAGAAGTAACATTGGCATATAAGTTCTTAGTTCTGCCTAACCAGCTATTGAAAGCTGCCTCATCTTTTCTTACCGTAGTAAATTTTAGATGCAACAGTTGCATAAACGTCTCTAAGTCCTTGATACTTGAAAAACCTGAAACCGACTCGTCATATAAACCAATTCCTGCATTGACAGAAGCTGTTTTTCCGGTCATAAACTTGTTAAGGTCAATCGCGTTAAATTCGCCAACACCCATTTGACTCATCACTTGACCCGCCATTTGAACCGACATGATATCTGAGGGGTCGTACAAAGAGCCTCCGCCAAAACTAAAGGCGTTCAACCTAATCTCATCATTCTTGAAGTCTGTCGGCTTTAAATAAAGCTTTGCTCCATTTGACAGTATCATTTCTGTAATACCTGTTATGGCATTTGTTGATTCAGAAACAATTGACCCCGCTTTTGGCAGTTGACTCAGCAGCGTAGTTGCTAATGTTTCTTCTGCATAGGGCTGAATAGAACTGTCATCTTTGGCGTTATCTAAAATCGCAATCAGCTCATTCTCTGTTGGAATCATATCCGCATTCTCTTCTTTTGCGTTGATTTCAATCGTTCTATTGTCCTCAGTGATCCAACTTTTGATCAATTCATTGATCTCTTCTAGTTTAATGGTCGGAACTACCTTATTGAGGTTGTCCAATCGTTGTTGTGCATTCAAAAGAGACCCTCCATTGAGAAAATGATTGACATATGCTCCTACTACTCTACCTGATTGATCCTTATCTGCTTCTTTCACGCCTCTTTCATAACTATTGCGGTAGAGGGCTATGGTTCTTTCCAATTCTCCTTGTGTAAATCCGTACCTACGAACCCTCTCATTAGCCGAAATAGCTGCTTTTAGGCCTTCCTTAAACTGATCATCTTTCACATTTACATAAATAGTATATGCCGCTTTATCTTGGCCCAATGTTGCGCCATAACCGCTGAAACCAAATTGAAAAGGAGGGTTCTCAGATTGTACTAACTCATTGAATCGTTGGCTCATCATATTACTGAAAAGTCCTCTCATCACGTTTTCTCTAAAGGCTGCTAGCGTATTTTCTGTTTTGGTTAAGCCTTTTTTAATAAACTCTACGCTTATGGTATTTCCTGTTGCTTCTTTATCGCTTGCCACGGCTATTCTAGTGCCCTCAAAGTCGGTTCTAGAGTAATAAATGCGCTCCTTGGGCTTTTTAGGTCCCTTTATCTTGCCGAAAAGCTTCTTGATCTTCGCCTCCATTTCAGGAGCGTCAAAATCTCCAACGGCCACAAGTGCCATCAAGTCTGGTCGATACCAGTCTTTATAGAACCGCTTGGCCGCCTCGTATTTAAAGTTTTCGAGTACCTCAGGCTTACCAATAGGAAGTCTTTCGGCATACCTAGAACCTGCCAACGTAATTGGCCAAACCTGCTGTCTCATTCGTTCATTAGCACCTAGTCTAAGGCGCCACTCTTCCATGACAACTCCTCTTTCCTTATCTATTTCCTCGTTATCAAAAGTAGCTTGGTGTGCCCAGTCACTAAGAACCGTCAGGGCTTTGTCCAAATTTTCCGGATTGTCTGTAGGAATCGGAAGGATATACACTGTTTCATCGAAACTCGTATATGCATTCAAATCACCACCAAACTCTAAGCCCATTTTCTGTAAGAAGTCGATGAGTTCGTTTTTCTGAAAATTCTTTGTCCCGTTAAATAGCATGTGCTCTGTAAAGTGAGCCAGTCCTTGCTGGTCTTCATCCTCTAGAATTGACCCGGCCTTGATGACAAGGCGAAATTCTACTCGATTTTCAGGTTGTTTATTCTCTCTTAGGTAGTAGGTAAGTCCATTGTCTAGGGTACCAATTTTTACAGAAGGATCTGTAGGCAACTCCTGAAAACCACGCACCGAGAGTGGTGAGAGCACCATTAGGAGTGCTAACAGGCTGAAGTAATATTTTGAGCTTTTCATTGTTTTGTCTCTTGGGTTTTAAACTATTTAATTGGTTAAGATATGCGTTAAACGATAATACAACAAATATTGTTACTTTAATTAAGGTAATAATGATAATTTTTTAAAATAAAGAGAGCGCTACTTTTGCAGGAAGCGCTTCTGGAATATTAGGATCACAAAGACCCCTATAAAGATGGCTGCATCGGCAATATTGAAGATAGGCCAAAGCGCTACTTTCTTACCTCCCCAAAAGGGAACCCAATCGGCAACATAGCCTTCCCATACGTCTAGATAGAGCATGTCAACGACTTGACCATGAAACCATGGCGTTATCACATCATAGGGTGCGTTGTCTAAGAAAACACCATAGAAAACACTATCGATTACATTACCAATCGCACCTCCTAATATGGCCGCGACACACCACAGCAGGCCTGTGTGATAGTTCTTCTTAGACATGCGGTATAGAACAATCCCGATGACTACCATAGCGACCATTCTGAAAAGTGTAAGGCCGAGTTTTCCGTATTCTAAGTCAAAGCGAAGGCCAAAGGCCATGCCTCTGTTCAGAATATAGTGGAGTTTAAACCAGTCACCCAGCAGCGTGATTTCTCCTGCTGGGCCCATGGCCATATTAAAATGAACCAACAACTTTACCACCTGGTCGATGATAATCACTCCTAGGGTTAAAAAGAAGTATTTGAGGTGCTTCAAACTTAAATTTATCTCACTGAAATACTAAGGTCAATCTGCCATTCGTCAATCTCAACAGTATGTGCATCATCAACTTGTTCTACTAACTCCAAACTCAAAGCTTGGGTTTCTTCGCAGATATATGCATTGTTAGATGCAATTGCAGTGTTAACGAGCGCTTCGTTCTTCACCACTTTCACATCGATCTTATCTTGAACATCGAGTCCTTGATCTTTTCGAAGATTTTGAATCCTATTAACCAAATCTCTTGCAATTCCTTCTTGTCGCAAAACTTCGGAAATGGTTATGTCGAGCGCTACAGTCGTTTTACCTTCACTCGCAACAGACCATCCTGGGATGTCTTCACTACTGATCTCAACATCATCAATTGAAAGCTGAAGTGTTTCTCCATCAATCGCCAAATCGTACTGGCCTGCCTTTTCAATGGCAGCAATATCTTCCTGACCCCATTGGTTAATGGCGGCAGAAATCAATTTCATTTTCGGTCCAAACTTCTGACCCAAAGACCTAAAGTTCGGCTTCACTTTCTTTACCAATACACCTGAAGCATCGTCTAAGAACTCAACTGTCTTTACGTTTACTTCTGACATAATGAGGTCGGCTACAGCCTCCACATGATGTCGTGTTACATCATCCAATACTGGAATCATGATCTTAGACAGAGGTTGTCTTACTTTTATCTTCTCCTTCTTACGAATAGAGTGTGTCAAAGAAGAGATCGTTTGTGCTAAGGCCATTTGTGTTTCTAAATCACCATTAATACAAGCCTCGTCAACAACAGGGAAATCGGTCAAATGAACAGATTCCTTTATGTCTAGACCACTTACTGCATTTAAATCTTGATATAGATTCTCCATATAGAAGGGTGCAATTGGAGCACCAATCTTAGCCACTGTCATCAAGCAAGTATATAAGGTCTGATAGGCTGCTCGCTTATCGTCATTGTACTCACCTTTCCAGAAACGTTTCCTATTCAAACGAACATACCAGTTGCTCATTTCATCGGCCACAAAGTCCATGATGGCTCGGGCCGCACGTGTAGGCTCATACTCATCATAAGCTGCATCAACCGTTTTGATCAGTGTATTAAGCCTAGATAGTACCCAACGATCACTTTCTGGCCTATTTGCTAATGGAATGGCTGCTTCTTCAAACTTGAAACCGTCAAGGTTTGCATAAAGCGCGAAGAAATTATAGGTATTGTGAAGTGTGCCGAAGAATCTTCTTTGCACTTCACCAACGCCTTCAATATTAAATTTTAAGTTATCCCATGGGTTGGCATTCGAGATCATGTACCAACGTGTGGCATCTGGCCCATACTCCCCGATCGTTTTGAAAGGATCGACCGCATTGCCCAATCGCTTGGACATCTTATTGCCTGCTTTATCAAGCACTAGTCCGTTGGCAATTACGTTTTTGAAGGCTACGCTATCGTGGAGCATTACAGCCAAGGTATGGAGCGTAAAGAACCACCCTCTTGTCTGATCGACACCTTCTGCAATGAAGTCTGCCGGAAAGCTCTTTTGGAAGATATCTTCGTTCTCAAATGGATAGTGCCATTGTGCATAAGGCATGGCCCCTGAGTCAAACCAAACGTCAATTAGGTCCAACTCACGAATCATTTTTTGACCTGAATCACTGACCAAGATAATGTCGTCAACATACGGCCTGTGTAGATCGAAGTCATCCGAAATCTGCTCATCCATGAAACCAGCATCTACTGATTTTTGCACTTCAGCCTTCAATTCAGCAATTGATCCAATACACTTTTGTTCTTTCTTATCTTCTGAAACCCAAATCGGTAATGGCGTTCCCCAATACCTTGATCTACTTAGGTTCCAATCCACTAAGTTCTCTAACCAGTTACCAAAACGACCTTCTCCTGTCGAAGCAGGTTTCCAGTTGATCGTCTTGTTTAGCTCAACAAGTCTGTCTTTATAGGCTGTGGTTTTGATGAACCATGAATCCAACGGATAGTAAAGTATTGGCTTATCAGTACGCCAGCAATGAGGGTACGAGTGCTCGTACTTCTCTACTTTAAAGGCTCTATTTTCTTCTTTCAGTTTGATGGAAATCAATACATCCAAAGACTTCTCAGGAGCCTCTCCATCTTTATAGTATTGATTCTTTACGTACATGCCGGCAAAGTCTGTGATCTCATCCACATACTTTCCTTGCTTATTCACGATCGGCACATCCTTGCCTTCTTCGTCCTTTACGAATACGCCAGGCATATCGTATTGAACAGAAGTTTTAAAATCGTCAGCACCAAAGGTTTTAGAAATATGTACGATACCCGTACCGTCTTCAGTGGTTACAAAGTCACCAATCACTACTGTAAAAGCAGGCTTTTCCAAAGGAATGTATGGCATCAATTGCTCATAATCCATTCCTTCCATGTCTCTTCCTTTAAAGGAATCAATCACTTCGAAAGGAATCAGTTTATCACCTGGTTTGTAATCTTCAATGGCAATGTCTTTTGCTTTGTCATTGAAGTAAGCACCCATACGCTCTTTTGCCAAGATCACGTTGGTCAGCTCAAAAGTGTATTGGTTGAAAGTCTTCACCTTGACATATTCAATGCCTGCGCCCACTGCCAAACCGTTGTTCGCTGGTAGCGTCCAAGGTGTGGTGGTCCAGGCTAGGATGAAATCGTTTTCGGTACCTGTCACCTTAAACTGGGCCACCATAGAGGTGTCCTTAATGTCTTGATAGGTTCCTGGCTGATTCAGTTCGTGTGAACTTAGTCCTGTTCCTGCCGCTGGTGAATACGGTTGGATGGTATAGCCTTTGTAGATCAGGTCTTTGTCGTAAAGCTTCTTGAGCATACTCCAAACCGTCTCGATGTATTCTTTTTCGAAAGTGATGTATGGGTTATCTAGGTCAACCCAGTAACCCATTTTTTCAGTAACGTCATCCCAAACATCCTTATAACGCATGACCGTTTCGCGACACTTTTGGTTGTATTCGTCAACAGTAACTTTCGTGCCGATGTCTTCTTTCTTAATTCCAAGTTCTTTTTCAACCTGAAGTTCTACAGGTAGACCATGGGTATCCCAGCCGCCTTTACGTTTTACCTGAAAGCCTTTTTGAGTTTTATATCGACAGAAGATGTCCTTAACCGTTCTGGCCATGACATGATGAATGCCAGGTGCTCCATTGGCAGACGGTGGCCCTTCAAAAAATGTAAAAGTCGGACTACCCTCTTTTTCAGAGACTGACTTTTCGAAAATTTGATTGTCTTTCCAGAATTGAAGTATGTCTTCACCGACCTTAGCAAATTCTGGTTTCTTATACTCTTTATACTTGCTCACTTTAATTCCTTTCGTATTACCTATCGGTAGAACCCAAAAATGGGTCGTCTTTCTTAATCAATAAATTATCTCTGTCTATCTCTTCGTCATCATCTTCATTATAGAACTCATAGTGTTCAATCAGTGGATGAATCTTTTGATTCCGCTTTCCACTATCGAAAACCATCAATAATGACGGAAGCAACGTTAAGTTCGTGATCATAGCGAAGAACAATGTCAATGAAGTCAGTAAACCTAAAGCCACTGTTCCTCCAAAGTCAGAGAAAACGAAAATCACAAAACCGAAGAATAGAATGATCGAAGTATATAACATACTCGATCCAGTTTCTTTAATACTATTACTAATCGCAACGGGTACGAAGAAGTTCTTCGCAAAAAGCTCTTGCCTATATTTTGCCAAAAAGTGGATTGAGTCGTCTACAGAGATTCCAAAAGCGATGCTAAAGATCAACGCAGTACTTGGTTTCAAAGGAATGCCAAAAAAGCCCATGATCCCTGCCGTCATAATCAATGGAATGAAATTCGGAATGAGAGATATGATGATCATTCTTACGTTCGCAAATAAAATCGCCATGATGACAGCGATAATGGCAAAGGCCAATAACAAGGAGTTACGAAGGTTTTCTATTAAGAACTTATTGCCCTTCACGAATAATAAGGTAGAGCCTGTTACAGCAGTATCTACTCCCTCATCATCGCCAAATACTCTGTCAATTTCGGGCTGAACTACGTTGTTGATCAACGAATCCATTCTTTGCGATCCTATATCTGCGATTTTCAAGGAAACGCGCAACACCTGACCTGTAGAGTCCACAAAGTTATCGAGGAAGCTAGACTCCCCTTCGCGATTACTGAGATAGCTCAAGATGACGTTTCTATCACTCGGGCTTGGCAAGCCGTAGTACCTTTCGTTTCCATTATAAAATGCCTGCCGCACTGCCTTCGCGAATGTGACAATGGAAATCGGAGATGATATATTTTCTAAAGGTTCGAGAGCTCGCTCCAGCCTTTCAACTTTTCGCAGGTTTCTCGCATTGATGGAGGACTTTGGCTTACCAAAATCAATGATGATTTCCAAAGGCATCACCCCACTAAAGTTATTCTCAAAGAAATATAGGTCTTGCTTGAGTTCTGACTTTTCTGGAATGTCATCGACCATATAGGCTACAGAATAAACCCTTGTTAAGCCAATAATCGCAACCACAAGAATAACGCCTGTTACCACAAAAACACGGTAACGGTGACGGTGCACGATCAAATCGAGTAAGCCCAGAAACTTTCCTACAGCCTTAAATTCTAAATGCTTAAGCTGATTCTTCTTTGGTGCTGGCAAATAAGACAGAATGCCCGGAATCAAGATTATACTCACCACAAAAGTTGCCAGAATATTGATACCTGCAACCAAGCCAAACTCCTTAAGTAGCGTAATGTCGGTTGTGACTAACACCAAGAAGCCAATGGCGGTTGTGAAATTGGTGATGAACGTTACCATACCAATCTTGCCTACCATCCTGCTGAGCGCTCTAGGCTTATTGCCATGTTTCGCGTACTCCTGATGGTACTTATTAATAAGATATACACCATTTGGTATTCCGATGACCACTATGATAGACGGGATCAGCCCCATCAAAACAGTAATATTATAGTTTAGTAGACCTATTGTTCCAAGCACCCATACGACCACTACACTTATAACAATAAGGGGTACCAAAACAGATGTAACCGAACGGAAGAAAAGGAAAAGAATCAGTGCCGTTATGCTCAAAGACAAAACAATAAAGAGCCTCAGCTCAACATTTGTCTTTTGCTGCATGATAGTACGCACAAATGGCATACCTGAATAATGAAGATCTATCTCTGTCTCTGCGGCAAATTCTTCTCCAAGTTTTTTGATTTCATTCACGAGTACGTTTCTGCCTGCTGAATTCAATACTTCCCGCTCTAAGTTGATCAGTATGAGCGTTGCACCATTGTCGGTGTTCAACAACTGACCAGCATAAAACTTCAGTCCTAAGGCTTCCTGTAATAAGGAATCAAGTTCTTCTTGGGTCTTGGGAGACTCCTGCATTAGGGGCTCTAAGTCGAAGCTCCTGTTGTCTTGATTTTTGACAATCTTTTGTAATGTCGGCAACGAGATGACATTACTGATGCCCTCGAGACTTGCAATCGTTTCGCTTAATGCCTTGTATTTGTTGAAGTTTTTGAGCTCGAAAAGGGAACTGTCTTTTGCACCTACTACTAGGATATTGCCATCTTCTCCGAACTTCTCTTTGAAGTTCATGAAATAGAGGAAACTCTCGTCAGTGCTAGGAACGGCCGTGTTAAAGTTGAATGCCATCTTGACATTCCTTGCCTGATAACCCATAAAGGCAGTAAACAGGAAGATCGAGATGATCAATATCAACCTGTGTTTCAGTACAATATGAGGGAGTTTAGACCACATTTTCGAACAAGTTGACAAAGGTAATATTTTCCCCTTTCTATCATATTCGAAGACCGTCTTATTAATAGGTATAAAATTGTCCTAGCGCATGCTTGGCAAAGATATGCCTGTTAGCTTACGATAAAGACTCATCGCATTAGAGTCGGTAAGCCCAGAAATATAGTCTAGCAATGCCCTTAAAGAAGGATAGGTGTCTTTCGACTCCTTAATTTCATCTTTCAAATCTGAAGGCAATAAACGGAATGCAATGGATTGCTTCTTGGTCATGCTGGATTTACTCAAAATGGCAGGTACAAAAGACTCTAACAGACCATTTAGCACATTAAACCCTGCGGCTTCAATTTCTACTACATGCTGTGCCCTGTATATTTTTTCTATTGAAACATTCTTAATCTCCTCAAGCGCTGGCGAGGCTTGAATATCATCCGTAAGAGATATATCGTAGTCCCCGGATAGAATCCCTTCTTCATTCGCTAAAAAATGATCTGTACTCTGTGCTATTAACACCCCTATCGTCATCGCTCGAAGTAATGAGATCTGTTCTGCTTTACTCCTAATCGTTTTAAGTTTAGTGGCATCAAACTTTGAACCTATCACTTGAGCATACAGGTCAATGGTGTCTTGATGACTAATTAGACCAAGGTTACAACCATCTTCTAAGTCGATGATGTGATAACAGATGTCATCTGCGGCTTCTACTAAAAACGCGAGTGGATGACGGCACCACTGATCGCTAGCTAATTGGTGTAATTGGAGGTCGTTGGCTAACGATTTAAAAATTTCGGTCTCTGAATCATAAAAGCCATATTTCTTTTGGCTTCTTCTCGGCTTAAATTGATCTGCTACTTTAGATGGTCTTGGGTATTTTGTGAAGGCAGCTAGTGTCGGCTTTGTTAAACGCAAACCTTGGTAACCAGATTTATTCAGTAACCTGAACCCTTGAGCATTGCCTTCAAAGTTGATAAGATCGAACCATTGTTGCTGAGTAAATTCTGTTTCAAGATTATCTTTATTGGTAACAAAGTAATCTGAGATGGCATCTTCGCCCGAATGACCAAAAGGTGGATTGCCTATATCATGGGCAAGAGAGGCAGATGCTGTAATCAAACCAAAATCGTTTGCACTAAAGTGATCCCTCAAGGAAGGGTGCTTTTGCAAAATCACGGTACCTACAGACCTACCCAATGACCTTCCGACACTGGAAACTTCCAAACTATGCGTCAAACGATTGTGCACAAAGTCATGCTCCGGGAGCGGATGCACTTGCGTTTTATCCTGAAGCTTTCTAAAAGGGTGCGAAAATATGATTCTATCAAAATCCCTATCGAATACCGAACGATCAGTATTCTTTTTATGAGATTCACCACTATCTAAAAGTACTTGCCAATCCATGTGATAATCAATTATTACTTGAAATTAGACAACCTCTGTCAACAGTCAAACTATTCTAATTTAAACCGATATTATTCACCGAAATGGCGCAATCATTTGCATCAAAACAGAGGTTTTTTCTCAAAATTGACACCATAAAGTGTTAGTTAACATAGGGTTAATATGGCCCTACTGCTCTGATAGTTAGATAAACGCAGCCTATGGGCACTACGTGAAAGCCATAGTTTACTGCAAACGTTTGCGTTAATTTTAGTTAAATTGAGCTATGAATTACCCCCCAGTAATAGTACTTTAAGCAT
>Ga0075118_10000554_pt1 | contig 32865 bp, 33 predicted proteins | sample AntAceMetag02UKE_FD_69794 | JGI IMG/M metagenome (GOLD analysis project Ga0075118, IMG submission 69794) | Saline lake microbial communities from Ace Lake, Antarctica - Antarctic Ace Lake Metagenome 02UKE | ecosystem: Environmental > Aquatic > Non-marine Saline and Alkaline > Saline | place...
AATCATTTGCACTACATTTTGTAGAACCATTTAAAAGTAAAAAAGAAGCACAAAAAGCTATTGATAACGCCAAATTAATGCAACCGTGGCAGGAATACGTTATACTGTATGGTTGCTAACAACTCGCTAAGGTAACAAATCCTCTAAAAGTTTACCTTATTTCGCATATAGGGCAATGTTAGATTGTTCGATAAAAAATCGAGAAATTTTTCGGAGAAAGAGCAGTTAATAGAAACATTTTTAAGGATAAAAACACCCACAAATCGTAATGTTTATTATAACTAACAGCACATTTTTAGTTCGTACTCCATAGCCAGATTGCCTTTACAAGATAAAACAGAAGTGATGGTGAAAAACCATTTCAAAAAATATAAACGCTTATAGTCGACTATAAGCATTTAATAAAATGGCTATAGTGCTTAAGTTAACCTTCAATTTTTAAATATTTTCAAGCTTTTACACCACCCCAGAACGTTACATTTGCCGTCACAAAAATCAAAGGCAAAATGGAACAACAATTAATAGAATGTGTACCCAATATTTCAGAGGGTAGAGACCCTGCAAAAATCAAAGCTATAACTGACGTTGTAGAAACTGTAGAAGGTGTGAAACTACTGGACGTAGACCCAGGAAAAGCTACCAACAGAACAGTAATCACGTTTGTAGGTGAGCCAGAAAAAGCAATTGAAGCTGCATTTCTATTGATAAAAAAAGCATCTGAGCTTATTGACATGAGCAAACATTCAGGAGAGCACCCGCGTTTTGGTGCAACCGATGTCTGTCCCTTGGTTCCTATTGCCAATATATCTATGGAAGAAACCGCGAAATACGCACATAAATTGGGTGAACGTGTAGGTCGAGAATTAGGAATTCCAGGGTATTTCTATGAAAACGCAGCCAAAGAAGACAAAAGAGTAAACTTAGCCAGTTGTCGAGAAGGACAGTACGAAGGGCTTTCTAAGAAACTGAGCGATCCGAATTGGAAACCAGATTTTGGTCCAGCAGAATTCAACGCAAGCGTTGCTAAATCAGGTTGTACAGCAATCTCAGCAAGAGATTTCTTGGTAGCTTATAATATTAACCTAAACACAACATCTACCCGCAGAGCCAATGCAATTGCCTTTGACATTCGCGAAGCAGGAAGAATCAAAACGGAAGGTGGTTCCTTATCGGGTAAGAAAGTATTGGACGCAAACGGAGAACCCGTTCGTGAGCCAGGAAAATTAAAATGTGTAAAAGGAATAGGTTGGTACATAGAGGAGTACGGAGTTGCTCAAATCTCATACAACCTAACTAACATAAGTGTTACGTCAATTCACGAAGCATTTGACGCTACACAAGAATCTGCAATTGCAAGAGGACTTAGAATTACAGGGTCAGAATTGATTGGTTTAGTACCCTTGAATGCATTGCTTGATGCAGGACGTTATTTTTTGAAAAAACAAGAACGTTCGTTAGGAGTTTCGGAATCTGAATTGATAAAGATTGCTGTAAAATCATTGGGACTAGACGATTTAGCGCCATTTGATCCAGCAGAAAAAATTATAGAATACAAACTAAAAGGTGCAGCTGGTGACAAACTAGTGGACATGGATTTAGTTGCTTTTGCGGATGAAACTGCAAGCGAGTCTCCAGCACCAGGTGGTGGGTCAATCGCTGCTTATGTAGGCACTTTAGGAATTAGCTTGGCTACGATGGTGGCGAATCTATCTGCACACAAACGTGGTTGGGACGATAGATGGGAAGAGTTTTCTGAATGGGCTGAAAAAGGTCAGGCGATCAAAAACAAATTGTTGTTGCTGGTAGATGAAGATACTGCAGCCTTCAATAAAATAATGGATGCTTTTGGTTTGCCAAAAGATTCGGACGCTGAAAAAGCAGTGAGAAGCCAAGCGATTCAAGATGCAACGAAATACGCGATTGAAATTCCTTTTCAGGTAATGGAAACAGTTTACGATTCGTTCGAAGTAATTGAAGCAATGGTAGCAGTTGGAAATCCAAATTCGATTACCGATGCTGGAGTAGGAGCCTTGTGTGCTCGAACTGCAATTATGGGAGCGTTTATGAATGTGAAAATTAATACCGGCGATTTAAAAGACAAGGATTTTGTAGCTGATATCTTGAAAAGAGGACAAGAAATTCAGGACAAAGCCGTTGAGAAAGAAGCGCAAGTAGTTACTAAGGTGAATGCTGTTATAGGTTAGAGTTGGGCTTCTCGATACATGACGCTTTGGCGGAACACTCGAAGTGACAAAGGGAAATTATGGTTTATTATCTTAGGTTTTAACCGGCTTCATTTTTTGGTCTTTCAGTTCGAGGGTTTTTAAGGAACAAAGTAGAATAAAATTGTATCGAGATCTAAATTTATAGGTGTCATCTAAGTTGAACTAAAGTCATTCCCGCGCATGCGGGAATCTATCTATCGAGATTTTTTCAGATTCCTACCGGCATAGGAATGAAGCATCATAATAAAAATGAAGATCCATACTAAATAGGCAGGAAAAGAAGAAATAGGTTTTACTTGACCTTATCTTCAAACCTCAGGATTTAAATTGCGTTAATACTAATAGTGCTCATTAATTGCTCTTTAGTAAGTTTATATATGATACCGTCATTCTGAGTTTATTTCAGAATCTCAATATTAATGAGGTGGAGATACTGAAATAAATTCAGTGTGACAATATGATGAGAGAACATTGAAAGAGGAAAAGTAAAGAACGTTTAAAAAGAAATTAAATAACAACAATGGATAAAAAGCTCCACATATTCAGATTCTGGGTTCAGCGGGTGCTTTTCTTTTTTCCTATTCAGCTTATTCTAGCGCACCTCAAACGCAGTCATGTGCTGATTGTCTATTGGTTAGTCCTTTACGGTTTAGTTTCAGGACAAATCGCTGCCAAGTACGGTATTCCAAATCTGTTGCTGTATCCAGAGTATCTAGGAGTCTCAAATTTTTTATCGCACATTATTTTAGGATTAGCCTTTGGCTCTTTTGTAATGTCTTTTCAGATAAGCTCCTACATAGTTTTTGGTTATCGATTTCCATTTATAGCTACTTTGAGCAAACCTTTCTTGAAGTATTCTCTTAACAATGCGTTAATTCCTTTGGTATTTACAGGGTTTTACTTTACTTATTTAATTGATTTTCAGTTAAATAAAGAATTGCTTTCGCAATGGGATGTCGCTAAAAACAGTGCTGGTTTACTGTCGGGAATGGCCTTCTTCCTAATTATAGGTTATTGGTACTTTTTGTCTACCAACAAAAGCATTTTCGCCTTTATAGCTCCCAAAGCTTCGTTAGGCGATAGCAAATATGAGCCTATAAATTTATTGTTCGACAATTCAGTAAAGTGGTATCAATTTTTGAAACGCGATAGTGAGTGGAAAATTGAAACTTATTGGAGTGGTAACTTCAGTGTTAAAATAGCCCGAAGCAGTGCACACTATAATCGAGATACCCTCAAAAAAGTATTTGAGCAAAATCATTTCAATGCTTCTCTTTTTGAGATAGGAGTAATCTTTAGTTTACTAATAGTGGGTGTTTTTATGGAATCACCCGTCTTCGCTATTCCAGCCGGAGCAAGCATTCTGTTGTTGTTTACAATGACACTTATGCTCTCTGGTGCCTTACACAATTGGTTAAAAGGGTGGAGCGTTTTGGGGTTTGTTTTAATAATTCTCTTTGCAAATGGATTATCCAAAAACCCAAACCTCAGAAAGGAAAACAAGGCCTATGGTCTTAACTATTCAGTAAAAGCTGTACCCTATAGTAATGATGAAATAAGAACCCGATTGCTGGATGCAGAAACGGTTCAGCAAAGTTTTGACAATGAGGTTAAGGCATTAAATAAATGGAAGTCCAAAGAGCAATCCAAAACACTTTTTATTATCAATACCAGTGGTGGTGGATTGCGCTCTGCCTTATGGACCTATTACTGTTTGGCGAACATAGATTCGGTGTCCAGTCAGGCTATAATGAACAAAACACGCTTCATTACAGGTGCTTCGGGCGGCATGATTGGTGCTTCCTATTATCGGGAATTACATTTAAGAAATCAACTGCTTGAAAATTTCGATTTTTCGATTGACAAATACGGTAGTCTATTATCGAATGATTTGTTAAATTCCCTGTCTTTTTCTTGGGTTGTAAATGACATATTTAGAATGCGCACATTTGAAGTAAATGGGCAGTCCTTTTTTAAGGATCGTGCTTATTACTTTGAAAATCAATTGAATATAAATACTCAAGGACTTTTAGATAAACCGTTGAGTTATTACCGAGATTTTACTCAAAATGGAAGTTTGCCTTTTCTACTATTAACACCAACTATTATCAATGATGGTCGAAGGCTGATGGTTTCTAGCCTACCCTTGAACTTTATGTACAAACCGCATTTCGGCAAAGAAGTAATCCAAAACTCTAGGTTTATTGATTTCATTGATTTTCAGTCTTATTTTAAAAACCAAGGTGCCGATAGTTTGCGTTTTACGACCGCACTTCGCATGAATTCTACCTTTCCATTTGTACTGCCAAATATCTACTTGCCAACTGAGCCAAAAATTCAAGTTATGGATGCCGGTCTGCGTGATAATTTCGGTATGCTATCAACTACTCAGTACTTACATGCAATGCAGGATTGGTTGGATACAGCGATTGAGAAAATTGTGATCGTTCGAATTTTTGATAAACCTAAAGAAATTGAAATAAGGGAAGACCCTTATCAGTCGTTGATACATTCAATTACAGCACCGGTAGATCATGTTTATTTGAATATGTTTAATACCCAACGATTGAGAGAAGATGACTTGCTAAATGATCTTCCACCGGCATTAAAATCTAAATTAGAGATCATTGATTTTCCATTAGAACTTGATGGCTCCAGAAACATTCCTTTGAGCTGGCAATTGACACAAAGCGACAAGAATTTGATTCGTGAGTCTTTTTTCTCACCTAAAAACGAATCCGCTATAAAACTAGTTAAATACCACCTTTCGGATTCATTCAAGACGTATTAATTTCTAATTTTAGCTTTCAATTTTTAGCATGATCAAACAAGATAGAATAGAGTTAATAAAAGAGATGCTTTCGACCAATTCTAAGGATCCTTTCCTGAATTATGCAGCTGCATTGGAGTATAGTAAGTTCGGTGATAAAGCAAAGGCAATTAGTCTTTTGGAAGATGTTGCTGATTTTGATCCTAAGTATTTAGGAACCTATTATCTACTTGGGCAGATATACGAGGAGGTTGATCAGCTTGAAAAGGCGATAAATATTTATCGTCGAGGTAGAAAAATTGCCAACGAACAGAATAATAACAAGACTTTAGGCGAACTCAATGAAGCGTTAATGCTGATTGATGAGGAGTTTGATGAAGCTTGGGAGGATTAATTATTTAGTTTATTCCTTCATTATTGATACCATTTCTTCTTATCAGAGCGTGAATCCCGCTTTATATTAAAGAGATTCATGTACGATCGGACCTGTTTATATCTGACAGAGAATGACGATTAAGGAGTGTAAATTTTACGCTTGTCGGTATGTCAATACAATTCAGCCTAATGCTCAATCTTAAAGGTTGTTCCTTCAATGGCCAGCTCAGTATTCTCAAAAATAGTTTGTGCTTCTACTTTAATCGGTTCTAGCTTCGTATATCGCGTGCTAAAGTGCCCCAGTACCAATTTCTTGCAATTTGTTTTAAGGGCGATTTCTGCTGCTTGTAGATTAGTTGTGTGAAAAGTATCGGCTGCTCGTTGTGTAGCATCGCCCATAAATGTGGATTCGTGATAGAGAATATCACTATTCTTTATCGCTTCATAGTAGGATTCCTTTGGCTTGGTGTCCGTAATAAATGCATACTTACGAAGCGATAGTGGAGGCTCTGTTGCATCAGCTGCATAAATTGTTTCTGTTGCTCTGTGAATGTCTTTCCCCTGTTTTAATAATTTTATTTCTTCAACTCCAAGTTTCAAGGATTGAAGACTATCTTTTTTGATATTCAGTGGTTTCTCGGTTTCTCGAAAAATAAATCCAAAACACGGAATTCGATGATCTACAGGAGTGGCAGTTACTTCAACGTTGTGATCTTTTAGAATAACAGATTCTGTTTCAACATCCAGATAATTGTAATGAATTTCATATTTCAGTTTGGTATTTGATACTGAAAGCTGTAGATTAAGTATTTCTCGTAACATTCTGTTAGCGTGAATAGTAAGCGACTTCTCTCTTCCTAGCAAATGCATGGTATTTAGCAAGCCAATAAGCCCGAAATAATGGTCGCCATGCAAGTGAGAAATGAAAATATGTTCGATACGTTGGAACTTGATTCCGAACTTTCTCATTTGAATTTGAGCACCTTCACCACAGTCAATTAAATAGTAATGGTGATTAATATTCAGTAATTGACTAGTTGGATGTCGGGTAGGTGTAGGAACGGCAGAATTAGAACCGAGAATGGTAATTTCAAATGGAGTCATTAATGCTGAATAGTAATTTTGTTAAACAGCATCTTATCGTCAATTTGATACTTGACGATGTATAACCCGTTTTCAATATCTTGTGTTGGAACTTGAACGTTTTCTTCGTTTGAATTAAAGTTGAAAGTCTTTACTAACTTACCATTCAAATCCATCAATTCTATTGATAAGGTATTGTACAAATGCCTTCCAAAGTCAAAGGAAATGAGATCACTTGCAGGGTTCGGATAAACAGTAATAGACTCATTTTTTGGTGTTTGAATAGATAATGTAGCAGAATCAAACAAATTAAATTCGACTTCAATAATGGTATCAAAACTTACAATACTAGTTTCGATGAAGAGTTTAAGAGTGATCGTTTTTTGATTCGCCTCTTTTGAATCAGTGGCTAGCCCTTTAATTTGAATGCAATTATTTGTACCTCCAGGAAATATGCAATTTGATGGTTTGCACAAATAACTTAAACCCGCATAAAGATTCGGAACGTCTTTAATTGTAACCTGATTAATTGCGAACCCTTGAATTTCAGTAGGTATAACAATTGTCAAAGTTTCATCATAGGCGCTATCGATCCATGCATCTGGAATTTTGTTTTTTCCTAAGCTTGAATATGCTCCAAATTCGGTAAACGTATTGTCTGGTGTGCATTGTGCGAAAGTATTAGCAGATAAAAAACTGAATGTCAATAGTAAAGCTGCTAATTTCATCTTTGCTGTCATTATTCAAATCCTTTTTCTATTTCATGCATCATTATTAAATCTAACGCTTCAGGCATGCTGGGGGTTAAATTCAATATGGTGTCTAACTTTGAAAGATTAATTAGTTTGGAGACCATCTCCTTTGCTCCAGAAACAACCAATAATCCATTATTTGTTTTTGCAGCACGATGGCCTACCAATATTGCACTTAAACCACTCGAATCGCAATACTCACAATTAGAAATATCTAATAGTAAATTATTCAATTTGCCCTCTTCGATTGCGGTATTGAAATGATTCTTAAGTTCTGGAGAAATTGCTGAATTGAGCTTAGAAGCTTCAATGGTGATGGCGGTGCAATACTCTAGTTTTTCTATTTTAAATTCCATAGTTGTTTTTACTCTTGAATCTCAAAATTAATAAAAGGGTGCTATAAAATTGCTTTCTACTGCGGTCTATCAATTTTCTGCGCCAAAAGGTATAAAATGGCCATTCTGACTGCAACTCCATTTTCAACTTGATCAAGAATTATTGCCTGCTCTGAGTCCGCAATCGCACTAGAAATTTCTACACCGCGATTTATTGGTCCTGGGTGCATTATGGTTATTGGCTTTTTTAGTTCTTTCAGTATTTGAGCGGTCAATCCAAATTGCATAGTGTATTCTCGTAGGCTTGGAAAGTAGCTAATATCCAATCGTTCCATTTGAATACGCAGCATATTTGCAACATCGCACCAGTTTAAGGCTTTTTTTAAATCTGTTTCGACTTTTACACCCATTTTGTCAATGTACTTTGGTAATAATGTTTTTGGTCCGCAAACCATTACTTCCGCACCCATTTTTTGCAAACAAAATATGTTACTCATTGCAACACGGGAATGCAAAATATCTCCAACGATAACCACTTTTTTACCAGCAACATCTCCTAGTTTTTCTCGAATAGAATACGAATCGAGTAGTGCTTGTGTTGGATGCTCATGCGCCCCGTCACCAGCATTTATGATTCTGCTATTAACGCGTTGACTCAGAAATACACTAGCACCAGGATTCGGGTGTCGCATTACGACCATATCAACTTTCATCGCCAATATGTTGTTTACAGTATCTACTAAAGTCTCGCCTTTGCTTACTGATGATGATCCCGCTGAGAAATTGATAACATCTGCAGAAAGCCTTTTTTCTGCCAGCTCAAACGACAGTTTAGTTCTTGTTGAGTTTTCAAAAAACAAGTTTGCTATTGTAATATCTCTTAAAGTTGGTACTTTTTTGATTGGACGATTGATAACCTGCTTAAAATTATCTGCCGTGGCAAATATGAGTTGAATATCACTTTCTGTAAGTGATTTAATTCCAATTAAATGTTCTACACTTAATTCACTCATTTTTCTTCAATAGTATATAGTTGAACTTCGTCTTTTCCTTCTTTTTCGTCCCAGCTCATTATCACCCTTTCCGAGTTTAATGAGTCTACACGACTTCCTACATATTCAGGTTGAATTGGTAAATGCCTTTTAAATCTTCTATCAATAAATACTAATAACTCAACTTGAATTGGGCGACCAAAATCGAGTAGGGCATCCATTGCAGAGCGCACACTGCGACCGGTATAGAGTACATCGTCTACCAAAACAATTCTACGTCCTTCAATGCTGTGTTCCATATTGGTCCGGCTTGCCACAATGGGTGAATTTCCTCTACGAAAATCATCTCGATAAAAGGTAATATCAATGGAACCCGTTTTAGGATAAAGGTCCGGTTTGATCTCTTTTAGCTTGGCTATAATTCTATCCAACAAAAACGTTCCACGCGGCTGTAATGCAATAAGAATGGTGTTGCTGAAATCTTGGTGGTTTTCGATAAGTTGGTAGCAAAGACGGGTGATAGTTAAATTAACTCCCTTATTATCTATTATAGTCCTGCTCTGCATTTCAAGGGCCAAATATAACTTTTTCACTTAGTCCATTGTCTTGTTTTCTAACATAAGCACCTAAAAATAGTTTCTTGTACCACTCTTGTCCGCCTTCTAAGAAAAGCAACCTATTTTTACGCCAACTCAAACTCAAAATAGCGCACAGATGTATACTCAAAGAAGATTTCCTTTTAAAAGCATGATTATTTGGACAAAACGAGAACTTTTCTTTTTTGTTGGAATGGCTGCAATTTTCACAGTTCTATACGAATTGTTGGGCGTGAAATGGTTGCAAGTTCCCTTAGCTCCAGTAGGCTTAATAGGCACTGCTGTAGCTTTTATGATTGGTTTTCAAAACAATGCTGCTTACGATAGAATTTGGGAAGCACGTAAAATTTGGGGAGGAATTGTAAACACCTCACGCTCTCTAATAATTACAATAAAAGACAGTTTTTATCTGCATCGGACCGAGGCGATTCAGGATGAAACCTCTGAATTGAAAATAATAACGCACCGGCACATTGCTTGGCTCAATGCTTTGCGTTTTGCTATGCGTGCAAAGAAAACTTGGGAGGCTTCTTATGAAATCATGCATAAAAAAGAGCATTCTACTTATCATGTTCCTGAATTTGAAACTGAATTAGAAGATGAATTAAAATCTCACTTATCTGCCGAAGAACTTAAACAGGTTATGGCTGCAGATCATAAACCTAATACGATAATTGCTTTGCAATCCCAGCATTTGAGAAGGTTGACTGATGAAAAAAAACTTTGGGATTTTTCTTACCTAAATATTCAAGGACTCTTGCAAGAATTAACCACGCTTCAAGGTAAGTCAGAACGGATTAAAAACTTTCCTTATCCAAAACAATACGGAAGCATTGGTTATCATTTCGTCCACATTTTTATGTGGTTACTGCCAATGGCAATTATTCCTACGTTTGCCAATATGGGTGTTGGAATAGCTGAAACAAATCCATTTATAGGCAAGTACTTTGTTTGGTTTAATATTCCCTTTACTATAATTGTAATATGGGTGTTTAATACCATGCTAAGAGTTGGATTGGCTGGAGAAAATCCTTTTGAGGGCTCACCGAACGATGTGCCAATTTCAAATATAGCTAGAGGTATTACACGCGATATTCTACAACTGGTAGATGAGGATCCTTCTAAGATTCCGCCGCCAATCGATAACAAAAATGATATTCAGATGTGATCAAGCAATGGTGTTAATTCTGATTCATTTTTCAAAGATTTGAAATTCGGCTTCTACCATTTCCTTTTTTGAAAGTGTATTGTTTCGATCAATTAAATAGACGTTCTCAGTAAACAAATGATTTGCAAAATGAAAGTTATCGAATTTTATATTCGATTTTAACTTTTTCACTTTTGATAGACTCAGTCATTGATTAAGGTACATCTTCAAACATCCATCTTCCTAATTTTATTGAACAGAATATTAAAACAGCAGTTAAGAGGAATATTAGAGGAATGGCTACAACCTTTCTATTTTGAATTCTCTTGTTGTTGGCCTTAATCTCTGCTCTAATTATCTGGAGCTGTTCTGGAGTAGCTTCTTTTAAATCTAAACTTTTACGTTTAACAGAATTCAAGTATTCTTTTCGCAGATAGAAATAATCCTTCTTTCGCAAAAGCGCCCTGTTACTTTTCATAACAGAGATCATGTTGAAAGCTGAACCTTCTCCTCCCATAAATTTATTTTTTTAATAAGCTTCTTGAAAATAAAAGCAGTTTTAGAGTTTAAGCCAAATATGAACTGAGCTTGGTTCTAAAATGAAACCCAATCTGCAAACTATGCAATTTAACCTGTAATATGAATTTTTAGCTATTGTTTGATAATGCGGAGAGGTTTTCAGCTTCAATAGGTCCAAAGTAAAAAAACTAGTTTCTGTCGATTTTCTTGCGCACAAATTTCGTTTGCTACTGAGACAAGCTTAGTAGAATATCAATTTCTTTATTGAGGATAGACATTTCGATGCGCTCAGCTTCTTTTTGAATTTCAGCGCCTTGTTTGTAGGAAGCTATTGGTTTGCTGCTGTAGTTGGATTCCATATATATACTAGAAGCAAAGTCTCTCAAGAAAAACAAATCGTCATAGGTTTTTATACGTTCAGGAAAATCACTTTTTACTTTATTCTTTGCTAGATGCGCGCGTGCTTCGGGAAGGTATACCCAAAACAAGTCTTTAGTCTCTCCATTTGCTTCAGCAACTGGACAGATTCCAATAATTCGTGTTTCCATTTCCATTCGATCGCTGTCAAAAAAACTTTCTTCTTTAATCTTATAGCGAATAGGGGCTTGGTCTTTAAAATCCTCAGTTCTATATTCCAATTCATCTGTAAACTCGTCATTTTCGACGCCATAGATTTTAATGGATCCATCATTTGTCAAATCGCAAAACAAACGATACAATCTATCACCCTTAAATAATTCCTCATTATCGGCAAGATCAATGTTGCGCCAAACCCTTTTTGACCACTTTACACTTCTTTGATGGATTTGGAAGTATGGCATGTAACCATCTTCATTTTTTTCTACTTTGTAAATAGATTGTGCTAATGTTTGGACAGGCCCTTCTTCTGAATGTTCAGGATAAATTCGAGTAAATTCAAATGGAGAAGTGTATAAACGATGCATAACTAGCGCACCCGTTGAGTCATAAATCTTCCAATCGCCATATTTATAACCATTGATTAATTGTCCATTTGCCTTGGACATTCCGTTAGCATATTTTGAAGCATATTCTCCAGTTATACGGCCATCATTGGAGGTGTATTCTACTTGATAATCTGTGCTTTCGAAAGGCTTTTTGGTTTGCCCGTAGCTGGAACAAGCAATTAATACAGAAAGTGAACCGACAATAATATTCTTTAGTTTAATTTTCATAAATCCCAATATTTAAAGAGCCACTTAAAAGGTTCTTGATTTTCATTGTTACTTTTTTTGAATTCTTTTACTATTCGAAATGAAGTATCGCGATATCCATGATCGCTGTATCCGTAAAAAGGTGAATCAACAAAATTTTCAATTTGATATCGAAAAGAATTACCAATTATTTTTTTTCTTTTCAAAACAAGAGGGTCATCAATTTTGTGATAGTAAATATAGTCAAGAGGGTAACTGATTTCATTCCAGCCAAAAACAGATTCATCATGACTGGTCATTGTCCAATCAGAATAATCATGATTTAAATCGGAAGAATCGCCTAAATATTTTAATGCTGAGATCCACTCAGACCGTTTTGGAAGGCGATACACTAATTCAATTTTTTTAGGATTATTTTTTAGAGTTAGCCATTTAGCATAGTGCATGGCTGCATCCCACGAAATTCCAACAACTGGATATTCGTTGAAAGCATTAGAATGTACATAGGCGTTATAACATTTAGGCAAACACATTTCTCTGTCTGGTAATAGGGTATTGTAAAACTCCAAAGTAGAATCTTCTCGAATTTGATTTAAGAAACCCTCATACTCTCCATAGCTTATAAAATCACTTATTTTTAAAGCTTCAACCTCTAGCTTATAGATCTTACTGAGGCTAGAATCGGAACTCAATTGAAACGATATTTCCTGAGAAGGAATTTTATGGAATGTTGGCTCTTGTGCTACTATTTTTTCCTGAAAAGAAGACAACGCAAAAGGAAGCATAAATAGACACAAAACAGAGGTTGATATGGAGGGGTTAGCATTCACACAACTAAGTTAGAATTATTTGCCAACTTAGTTAGCTGCTTTTTAGATAAATAGGATCAAAAGGATATCAATAAGTAGCTATTGTTTAACAATACGAAGCGGTTCGTAGTTTTCTTCTTTCGCAAATATTCGAACGAAATAGACTCCACTTAGATGAGTGGACATATCAATGCTGACACTATTTGAATGATATTCTCCCGAAGAAACTCTTGAACCATTGGAATTATAAATGTCGATTGTTTTTTTTGTTTGGTCTATTTCACCAAAATTCAATGAAAGGCTTGATGTAATCGGATTTTGAAAGGAGAGGTAGTTCTCTTTTTTAGGTGAGGAAAGCGAGCTTAAAATATCATTGCAGTTCATTGAATTATCCCAAACTGACATGAATTTAGAATACGTTGCTGATAGTAAAGCTTTATATTGCATGGTTTGGAGGTATTCGCTGGGTCTCCAGTCTCCAGCAATAAACCCTTTAACTAAATCTTTTTCAACTCTTAATATTGGATTTTCCCAGAGTAAATCTTGGACTCGATAATCACCAATGACATCCCAAGTGTTTTCTATTTTATCAATGATTTGAATTATCAGGATTACGGTATCGTAGTTAGTCGCTATACTTTTGGCTTTCATTGGGTAATTATATGTACACCAAGCATCTGACCCAGCCCAAATAGTAATTGTATCTCTAGTTTCTTCGCCTCTTATAACTTCAATAATTTTAAATCTAATGTTAGTCGAATCTGTCCAAATTGAATCGTTTTCAATAGGGAATCCTTTAAATATTCTATCACTTGAACGGTTATTTGCAGTTTCGCAAAAGGATCTCGGAGTTCAATGAAAAGCTAGTCCATTCGATACATAGCATAGCAATGTAATGATGGTTACAAGACTATATTTCATTTGTACATAGAATTAAAACTAAAAGTACGCATTCTTAAAACTCTTTTATCGTATTATTGCAATATAAAGATTAATAAACATGGGGATAACAAAAAGCAACCTCTTTACCGACGAGCAGAACAAGATAGCAAATACATTAAAAGCACTTGGTCATCCAGCTCGTGTTGCTATTTTACAGCATTTGTTAAAGGCCAATGCATGTATAAACGGAGACCTAGTTGAAGAAACAGGTTTGGCTCAAGCAACGGTTAGTCAGCATTTAAGAGAATTAAAGGACTTAGGAATCATTCAAGGAACCATCGAAGGAGTTTCGGTTAGTTATTGCATCAATCCAGTGCGATGGAATGAAATTGCCCAATTACTGAATGGTTTATTCGATCAAATAAATACAAACGGCGAAAGCTGCTGCTAAATCAAAACAGATGAAATTATCAGAATTAAAGAACAGTTTAGAAGGCTTAGATGCAGTCAAATTTCAATTGCCTAACGGACAATTGGTAGAATCACATTTTCATGTAACCGAAGTAGGCGAAATAGAAAAACGATTTATTGATTGCGGCGGAACAATGAGGAAAGAGCATACGGTAAACTTTCAACTTTGGTCATCTGATGATTTTGATCACAGATTGAGTGTTCAAAAACTAAATTCGATTATCGAATTATCTGAAAAGCAATTACTCATTGGCAACCACGAAATAGAGGTAGAGTATCAGCAAGAAACGATTGGTAAATACGGTTTGGAGTTCAATTCAGATGAAAGCGTTTTTATGCTTTCCGAAAAGCAAACCGATTGTTTAGCCAAAGACAATTGCGGAATTACTGAAACAAAAGAAAAAGTAGAACTATCGGCAATGGTTAATTCTGATGCTGCTTGCACACCAGGTGGTGGTTGCTGCTAGAGATTTAAGTTTATGAATTTAGAAACTACGATAGCATCGCTTAAAGCCCATAGCATAAGCGATAAACGGAAATTAGCACTGCAACCACTAATTGATTACATAAGCTCCAAAAAAGAAGCAGAGGAGCTTATTCGTTTGAATTTTATCTGCACTCATAATTCACGAAGAAGTCAGCTTGCGCAAGTATGGTCCTTTATACTTTCCAATCACTTTGATTTGAACGTAGAATCCTATTCTGGTGGAGTGGAAGTAACCGCATTTTTTCCTGCGGCGATTGAGGCATTAAAAGCTTCGGGTATTGAAATTAACAGGGCAGGAGGCGTATTTCCGAAATACAAAGTGCGCTATAATTACAATGAAATCAACTGCTTTTCAAAATTGTATAATAATGCTTTAAATCCAACAGAAGGGTTTGCCGCAGTTATGACTTGCTCAGATGCTGATAGGAATTGTCCTTTGGTGTCAGGTGCTGAAAAACGGATTCCAATGACTTTTGAAGATCCAAAAGCATTTGACGATTCACCTAAAAAACAAGAAAAGTACAAAGAGCGTTCTTTGCAAATTGCTGGAGAATTGTATTTCGTTTTTAACTCCATTATTTAAGCATGAAAGGAATAGGATTTTTCGAAAAGTACCTTACTGTTTGGGTCTTATTTTGTATTGCAGTTGGCATAGCAATAGGAGCAATTGCGGGAGATGGAATTCAAATCATTTCCTCTTTAGAAATTGCACACGTAAATATTCCTGTGGCAATTTTAGTTTGGTTAATGATATACCCAATGATGGTTCAAATTGATTTTGGATCGTTAAAAGAAGTCAGTAAAAATGCAAAGGGGCTTGGGCTGACTCTTGTCGTTAATTGGCTAATTAAACCTTTTACCATGGCCTTTTTTGCCTGGCTGTTCTTCGATCAATTGTATTCAGCTTGGATAACTCCAGAACAAGCCAATGAATATATAGCTGGAGCTATTCTGCTGGGCGCAGCGCCCTGCACAGCAATGGTTTTTGTTTGGTCCTACTTATCAAAAGGGGATGCTAACTATACGCTTGTTCAGGTATCGGTTAACGATTTGGTGTTATTGATACTCTTTGTTCCAATTGTCCAATTCTTATTGGGAATAACCGATTTTATAATTCCATACGATGTATTAGTAACCTCAGTGGTGGTGTATGTTGTTATTCCTTTACTAGCCGGTTACTTGACGAACAAGTGGGCAGTAAAAGTAAAAGGTGAAGAGTGGTTTAAAAATAATTTTCTACCCAAATTAAAGCCATTTTCTATCATCGCTTTGCTCTCGACGTTAGTATTGCTATTTGCGTTTCAAGGAAAACAAATTATCGATCAACCGGAAAATATTCTATTGATCGCTATTCCTTTAACCATTCAGACTTATTTCATTTTCTTTCTTTCTTGGTTTGTAGGGAAATATCTGAAATTACAATACAATATATGCGCACCTTCTTCTATGATTGGAGCAAGTAACTTCTTTGAATTGGCAGTTGCTGTTGCCATTGCGCTATTTGGCTTAAACTCTGGTGCAGCATTAACTACAGTGGTTGGAGTATTGATTGAGGTGCCTATTATGCTTTCTTTGGTTGCAATTGCAAAACGATGGAAGTACTAATGAATATCGTTTAATTCTTAAGAATACCTATTAGTGGTTAAAACAACCTTTTATTAGCTCGTGTGTGGGTTTATACGCACTGTTTGCCAAAAAACATCAACTTTGAAGAAACAATTTCTTATGCGTTACTTCATTTTATTCCTATTTACAGTTTGTGTCTCCAATTCAAATGCTCAAGAAAAATGGGTGAAAGTTGATTGTGGAACTGATTTTTCTTTGGCCTTAAAGTCTGACGGTACCATTTGGTCTTGGGGCTATAATGCAAACGGTCAACTCGGTGATAGTAGTTTATTCTCTAGAAGTGCTCCTAATCAAATTGGTCAAGACACAGATTGGAAAGATATCTCCTGTGGCGCCTTTCATGTATTGGCACTTAAAAAAGATAATTCTCTTTGGGTTTGGGGATTAAACGGAAATGGCCAGTTAGGATTAGGAAATAACAATAGCTATAGCTACCCGATCCTGAAGGACACCTTTAAAAATTGGAGTGAAATTGACGCAGGACAAGCACATTCCATTGCAATTAAAACGGATGGAACGGCTTGGTGTTGGGGATTAAACACAAATGGACAATTAGGAAATGGCACCACAACAGATGCTAATCGACCTACCCAGATAAACACTGATAAAGATTGGAAAGAAATTTCTGGAGGCGGAGGCCATTCCATGGCTATAAAGAATGGAGGAGAACTTTGGGCATGGGGAACAAACGGAAGAGGACAGTTAGGAGCAGGAACTGCTTTTAGATATTATCAACCGACTAGAATTGGAAGCGAGTCGGATTGGAAAGAAGTATCCGCAGGTTTCGCTTTTACATTAGCCATAAAATCAGATAACACATTGTGGTCATTTGGTGATAACCCTGTTGGACAATTAGGAAATGGGACAACAAATCGAGATTCATTTCCGAGTCAGATTGCAACTTTTGCTTCATGGAAAACAATTAGCGCAGGATCCGCTCATTCAATGGGAATAACAACTAACGGTGAAATGTACGCTTGGGGATTCAATAACAATGGTCAATTGGGTATAGGGAATTCTATTTCAAAACTGAACCCAACAGCTGTTGGAACTGATACTGATTGGGTAGAAATTGCAAATTCTGAAGGTCAGATTTCAGGAACTGATTTGACTGGATTTCATAGTCTTGGAATCAAAGAATATGGCAAAATAATTTGTGGTGCTGGAAAAAACACATCAGGACAATTAGGGGATAGCACAAACACTATTCGTCAAGGTATCAGTTGTAAAACGGGAAAACTAGCAGAAGATATCGTTGACAACGTGCAGAATAGCACCGATTCTAAGAAAGAAGTTTTGGTTTATCCAAATCCTGTACGTTCAGGAGCTATTAACCTTGAACGCCCAATTTCTTTTTCTTTGTTCAATACATTCGGGACACAAGTTCTTAGAGTCGAAGAAGCTCTAAATGCAGATGTATCTCAATTAAATACAGGCGTTTATTGGCTAATGTTTGATTCTGGTATAAGCACCAAAATCATGATTTATAACTAGAGATTTAGGTAATTCAGGTTACATTTTAGGCTTCTTTAAAGCTAACGATGACAATGGAGGGGTATTTGTAGATACTTTTGAAAATCTCAAAGCATAAAACCATGAATAAAAAAATACTTTTCGGATCAATCCTTTTCATATTTTTAATTGGAACGGCATTCGTCTCCATTGATAAAGTTCCAAACGAGAATTTTGAAAATACGGTGTCTGCAAATAGCGCAGCTCCTGAAGGAGAATTAAAATGGTACGTAGACCTTAGTGAAGCCCAAGTTGTTGCTAAAGAAACGAACAAACCGATCTTCGCATTCTTTACAGGAAGTGACTGGTGCGGTTGGTGCAAAAGATTGCAAGCTACAGTGTTTCTTAAACCTTCATTTAAGGAATGGGCAAATGCCAATGTAGTTTTGTTAGAGTTAGATTTTCCACGTAGAAAACAATTACCACCTAAAATCGCGGAGCAAAACAATCAGCTTAAAGGCTTTTTTCAACCTAGAGGATATCCAACAATTTGGATGTTTGATATGAAGTTGAATGCTGAAGGTACTCAATATGAAATTAATGCGTTGGGAAACTTAGGATATCCAAGTGGCTCTCAACCCGGTCAAGAGGACAAGAAGTTTATCGCTAATGCTGATCAGATTTTAGCAAAAAGACAATAAAAGAATTCAATTAATATTTAAAAAGCCTCAAGAAGAATTACTTCTTGGGGCTTTTTTTTGATATGGAAATGAAGCTTAAATGGCGTACTTCGATAGAAACTTGTCAACGGATTTATTCCAATCGTCAAGTGCTTTTGATCGGCTTTCATTGACAGCGTCATTAGCTAAATTATAATCAGCAACTGCTTGGTTAAAATCGTTTATCGCTGTATTATATTCATCAACGTTTTCCTGAGTTCTATCCTTCTTTTTCATGGTATCGAACGAGCTTTTTACTTGATTAAATCGTTCTTCTTTCATAAAGAAATCCTTCATTACCTCGGCTTCTTTTTGGCTGTAGCTTTCATATACACGTAACATTTTATCCCCAGCTAATTTCAATGATCCATCCTCATTAATATTCTTAATACCTCTCAGATCGGCACGACCCAGTTTAGCATATTCAGTCAGTGTTTGTCGGTTTTGTTCTACTGCGTTTACGTCTTTATTTTTAATGGCATCACTCAAATAAGCATCCTGTTTGTATGACTTAAAGAACACTAAATATAGTTTATCGTAATAATCGAATACTATTCCTGCTTGTTCTAGCTTCTTGGATAGTTTGGAATCATCTTCTAATAAATTCACATTATTAGCTTCTGCAAAAACGCGCGTTGCTTCTTTAAGCTTTTCTACTTCTTTGGTTTGATGCTCTCCTGCTAGTTTTCGTGCCATGATATAGGCTTCCATATTATCATAAGATGCTTCTAAAATTTCCTCCATATCCATGATTTTACCATACTCTTCGTTTAATATAATTTGAGAATTAACTAGCCATTCTGCTACTTGATCGCGAAAAGCTGTATTTCCTTTATAAGGTTTTGCTGTTTTAGCTTTTCTTTCTCCAGCTGCCATAGACTGTAGTAACTCTTGTCGTTTTCCGGTAACTTTACGGGCACTTTTTCCTTTTGCAACTGTGCTGGTATAGTCCCACATATTTTTCTGAATAGGTTTATACATTTCACTGAAATAATTCATGTATTCTCCGGGGTTAGTGATGCTTTGCGCATTAAGGTAAAGGCTGCCAATAAAAGTAAAAAGGAGAATGACTATTAGTTTTTTCATTTTGTTTGGGATTTTAATTTGATTAAATCGTTTATAATTCTATAGCTTTCTACTATTTCAGAATCAGTATTTAATAGTTGTTTTGTTGCTTCACTTAATTCTGATTTAGTTGCATTAAAGGAGTAAATAGCAGCATCATAACTGGGTATTACTGCTTTGTATAAATTTTGGATATACTCCAAATCCGTTAGGCTTATGCCATTGTTAATTTCATTATTCTCAATTGTCTCTTTTAAAGCATTTAACTGCAAATTGATGGATTGATTAGTTTCCGCTGGTTTATAAATAGTTTTAATCAAACCATTTATTCTCTGGTAAGCAGTATCTAAAGTAACTCGGGTTGAACTTATTTTCTTTAGTTCTTCAATGGGTAAGTCTGCTTCCGGAGTATAATAGGTTTTCTTTTCTATTGATTCGATTTTGATATAATAGGCCATGTCTTTTTCTTGGTAGCTACTGTTTTCATATTGACTGGGTAATTTAATATCGGGTTGAATTCCGCTGCCTTGGTGCGATATGCCTTTTAGATTATACAATTCTAAAGAGGTTAGTTTAAGATAGCCTGTATTGTCTTTTGTTGGTACAAATTCTCTTTGTGAAGGACTATAAGCTGAACGAATGGGAATCATTTGCTGTCCAGTTGCTTTTCCAAAACTTTTGTTACCGACTATGATTGCTCGATTAAAGTCCTGCAAGATTCCCGCCGTAACTTCAGATGCTGAAGCACTATATTCGTTGATCAAAACAACCAATGGACCACTATACAATTTACCTCTATTGGGATCTTTCTGAAGTCTAGGTTTATTATGTCTTGTGTTCATTATACATAGACTTCCTTCCGATACAAAAGCACCGCTAAGCGGAAGCGCTTCAGTTAATGAACCTCCGCCATTATCTCTTAAATCTAATATTAAACCATCAATATTTTCTTGCTGCAATTTCATTAACTCTTTTCCAACATCATTAGCACATCCGGTACTTGCGCTATTATCCCATTGTGTGTAAAATGCAGGTAAACCTATGTAACCAACTTTTCGCTCACCTTCCAATAAATAGCCATGTATATGATTTTCTATATTTTCAATTACTTCGCTGAATAGCGTGTGGATTTCAATAAGGCCGTTTTGCTTTTTCACTTTCATTTTCAGTTTCTCAGAATTAATTCCTGAAATGCCACCCACAATCTCATTTCCCTCTCGACAGCTAAAGTTTACGCTCTTCCCATTTAGATTAAGTGAAAGAATAACATCACCTTCATTCAATTTATTAGAATTCCAAGCAGGACTCCCTGGTTCTAAATGAGTGATTTCGAACTGTCCAGTACTGTTTTTTTCTAACTGAAATCCAAACTGATACGTATTAGAGGACAATGCTTTTGTAAATCGCTTTTTCTTTTCTTGCGAAAAATATGCGCTGTGAGGATCGTAACTCATCGTGTATGCGTCGAATAATATGTTTTTCACACCTCTTTTCAGTACAGCATCATTCTCTGAAAGGAAATCATAAATACAGGAATATTCTTGAATGAGATTGTTGAATACAGTATCTACAAGGTTTTCTTTTTGCAAGGCATTCTGCCAATTAGCGGAGTCCAATTCAAAGTAAACAGTATATGCATACTGATATTTAATGAGGCTCCTCCAACGCTGGTATAATGCTTTATAATTTAGCGCATAAGTAGAATCGAAAGAAGAGTAGGAGTCGGATTGATTAAAATTCCAGGTTTCTTTTTTTAATGTCTTGCGAATAGAATCATTTCTGATGAGTGCTATTTCCAGTGTTTTAAGGACTAGATTATAAAACTGGAATGGTGCATTGTTTTCAATTGAAGCGACTTCTGGCTGCAGTATTTTAAAGGCGTTGATTTCAGTGTCAAGAAATAGAAACCCAGAAGGATCAAGTTGATTAATGGTAGTTTCTATTACAAATAGTGCGCGCTCTTTAGTAAAAACAGAGTCTGGACGAAGGTGTTCACTTCTTATTACTTTATGTAGTTCAACTAATTCTTCACTAATGGAATTTTGGCCAAAAAGAACATTTCCAAAAAGTTAAAGACAAAACAAATGGTAATTAGAAGGTTGGTTCTGATTTTCATATTCTGCTAATATAAAGAAAACTAAATTTCTACTTGAAATTTATCTGGCACCTGGAAAGATTTCTTTAAAATTCGGTGAGAAGTTGATTTCTCTTTATTTACAAGAAACACCACTAAAAATAACTGGTAAATTCATTTAAAATGGGGTAATCAAATAATCAAAAATGGTGTACTCTATGTAAGATTATGAAGTCAGTATCATTGAGTATTGGTTATCCGCTTCACAATAACAAAACAAAAAGGACTTCCGAATAATCTATTGTAAAAAGAACACTAAGAAGCAATCAATATCTTTATATTATTAACACGACTCCTGTTTTCAATTACTAAAACAGTTATTCTTTCATTTAATCTCTTGGCTTTTTTGGGCCTGGAGCTAAAAACAACCTTCCTAAATCTATCGTAAGAGTATTAAAAGCGTCCAATTGGACAGTCTTGCATATTTCTTTTATTTCAATAAAATGAGCAAAGTGAATGCTATCTACTTCAGATTTCAACTTTCCAAGATCAGCTAGATACTTGATTTTTAGTGAGTCGTTTGGAACTACGAGTAATGAAAATAGTTGCTCTTTTTTTTTCAATATTTCCTCATCTTTCTGTCTTATATTATGGCGGTGATTGGTTATCGTTACTTCATATTGTTCTTGTTGAGTATCATCAAAATCTAAAGCTTGTATAATTACTTCTTTAGGATTCTTCTGTTTTTTATCATTACGATGGCCATGCCTGTTTGACGAAGACGCAATCTTATATGCCAACAATCCATTTGAAATGACTAATACACCTATGATAACTCTTAACCAGCTAGTTTTAGTCATAATACAATTGATTTGATTCTTCCAAGCCTACTGAATTGGAAACAATTGAAATAGCATCGATATTTTCTACTTTCAAATCGATGCTTTCAGCGTCAGAAACCAACCAAATATTCAAAGCAATTATAATACAAGAGCAAGCAAGACTTAACCCCGCAAATGATCTGGAAGTAGGAGCATATTCTGATGCAATTCTTGCTTCAATTCTAGTGAATAAAAATGGAGGTGCATCTACCTTAGCAATCCGATTTAAATTTTCTTCAATATTAAATTCTCTCTGTATCATTACTTTTTCATTTGACGTTGTTAATTATTAATTCCCTCGCTAGTTTCCAAGTTTTTTTTTCAAACTACTTCTAGCTCTAGATAATAATGACTCTATTGCTTTTTCACTAATCTCCATAATTACAGATATTTCTTTTTGACTTAAGCCTTCAATACTCTTTAGGATGAGTGCTGTCTGCTGTTTTTGAGGAAGTTGAGCAATCTTATTCATGATGTTTTGAGTTGCTTCTTTTTGCTCCAGCTCAATTCCGGGGTGATTAAACTCCACAGTACCTTTAAAATGAGAATCAGGTAAGATTTCAATCAGAAAACCAAATCGTTTAAACCGTTTTCTTGCTTTTATGACATCCAGACAATGGTTGATCGTAATTCGATAGATCCATGTCTTTACGCTAGAGGAGTGGTTGAAATTTTCATAGCGTTGATGCACTTTTATAAATACATCTTGTGTTGTTTCTTCAGCATCTTGGGTATTGTGTAAATAATTCAATGCTAAATTATAGACCATTGAATTGTGCTCGTTATAAATACCCTGAAGCCAAATTGAACTACTCAATTAGACAAAAGTGTTGACCTATTGATTGAGCTAGTCATTAAAAATTCTAATAGTTTTAATGCTATTTACATTTCTTATCTTTAAAATATACGTGCCAACGGGTAGCAGGGATCTGTCGATACTAACATTACTTCCGGCAGGTTTTATTAAAATCATGCTTTTTCCTGAAATTTCCAGTACTTCAATTTGCTGAGCAATATTAGGGCATACTACTTCCCAATATTTATTGGTTGTTTTTACCAAATAGTTCGCGGGATCGGAATTATAAGAGACGCTCATTGTATCCACAATATTGGTGTCTTGGACAGTTGTATCTGAAATAGTTTTTAATCGATAAAAAGATTGAGTTGCTACCACCACATTATTTCTGCTGAGTTGAACAGACCATTCACCAAACGGTCCATCGGTTGGATTTTTAATATACGACCAATAATAATAGTACCACCAGTTTTGTTGGATTGTAAGATCGAATTTAAACCATAAAGTACCAGTAGGAGTGAACCAATCCAACACTAACGAGTCGTCTGTCCGCAAACCATATTGAAGGTTCCAAAAAGTAATGTTACTATCAGTATCTCTAATTGTATCTATTGTCGAAAGCCCTTCTTGCAAGGTATCTAAGTTTGGGACAAAATTCAATATGCCAGATTCCCAAACATTAAAAGTTGAATCAAACGCTATCGGGTTTTTCCAATAGGTGGAGTTATTTCCACAAGGACCTTTAAAAGGATCAATATAATAGAGCGAATCGTACCAAAGCTCAAAATGTAAATGCGGATCTGAACTGTTTCCGCTGCTTCCTATTTGGCCAATTACTTGTCCTGGAAAAACAGTATCGCCGACGGATACTTTTATCGAATTTGTTCTCAAATGCCCGTAATAGGTTTGTAGTTTTCCTGAGTGTGTAATTCCAATGTAGTTCCCTAAATGTTTCGAAGTGTCCGAGGTTTTTTCTCGATCAAATTCACCATCCTTTGTAAAGATTACGACACCTGTATCAACAGCTAAAACGTTGATACCACTGTCCATAGTAAAGAAATTTTTAATTACAAAATCAGTTCCTTGATGTCCATTATAAGATTTATCAAGGCAATGATTATCTCCTATAGATGCGCCAGATCCCCAGTCAACGTAATTTACAATTATGTATTCCTTCCCATAACTACCCTCAATCGGATTTACAAACCGAGACTGAGAAAATCCGGCGAGGGTAAATAGCACCAGTTGTATTATTAATGAAGTATGACGAAGAAAAATCAAATTGAAAATTTAAGTGGATAAATCATGTAATCGAATAAATAAAAAAGTCTCAAAATTCTTACTAATGTAATGATTTTGAGACTTTTTAATGTTTGAAACGTACAAGCCCTTTCATCACTATTAAGTCCTCAAGAGATTCTATACATTCAGTTATTTATGTAATTCCTCATGCTCATCATGGGAGTGTAATAGCACATGCGCTTGACTTACATGTTTATCAGATCCATTAATTACAACCATGTAATGGCCTACCTCTAGGTGTTTTTCCAATTTTATAACCTGGTCTTGCTTAAACCCAACGGAAATTAGAAAAGAAGCAATACTTCCGCCAAACGCACCAACTGTAAGTCCACCAAGTAGACCAACAAACTTACCTGCAAGAAAAACAAACCCTAATCCTGGAACTGCAATCAAACCTGCACCAGCAAGCACACCTAATACACCACCTGCAACCATTCCTAGTGGCACTGGAGCCTTTTTTAATGATTTCACGGAGTTAACGTGAACGTGGTCTTCAATCGTAGTACCGGTTCCTACAAGTGATATTTCCTTTTCGTCAATACCATGCAAAACCAAATGCGTAACTGCTTTAACAGCTACTTCGTGATCCTTAAATATTCCAACAGTTGCTTTCATGTTTATACTATTATGGTTTTTGTTTTAAGTCTCAAAATTACTTATTTCTGAATTTAAAGTCTTTATTAAAATATCAATTAATATAGCTACAAAACTTCTATAAAAGCAGTGACTTCTTTAGCGAATGCCTCCCATTCATTATCCATAGGTGAGTGGCCTGATTTTTCAAAAATGACTATTTTCTTATTGGTAGAACTAATAGTGTTAAACGCATCATAGGCTAAGGCAAGAGGAACCACAAAATCATATTTCCCCCATAAAATAAGAGTTGGGATAGTTACTTTTTTTAATGCATTGGTTAGGGCAACTTCTTCTACTTCGTTATACAAGAGTCTACTCGTTTGCATGCCAGTAACAGTGCTTGTCAATAAATTTGTCGGACCAAAGAGCGGTGAGTTTTTTATGCCACCTGCTTCACTTGCTTGAATAAAACCGTCTTCTAAGAGCCAGCTTTCTGCTTCACCGGCTTTTTTATTTATTTCGCCTCCATTTTCATTGGTTATGTTGTTGGTGTCAATAGCATTGGCCCATGTCAGAATTCCCTCCCAGTTCGAAGTATTATTTCCTAATGCAATTTGCGTTTTTGATTCGCTTTTAAACTTTTTAATTGCAGCCTTATTTAACCTTGGTATATCATGAGCGCCATCTGCTTCAATCCAACCGTCTAGATTATATTGTAGGTCATCAGTCACCATATATTTAGCAGTTAAAGTACCGCCCCAAGAATGGCCTAAGGCAATAACTTTAGTGGCAAAACCGTATTTCAATTTTATTGTGTTTACAACTGCATTCATATCGAATACCATATTATCGACAGTAACTTCAGCTTTTTTATACGTGCCTTGACTCATTCCTTGTCCGCGCTGATCCCAATAGGCAACTCCATATTTTCTCTCAATTTCTTCAGAATATTTACCGGCTCTATATTCTAACCCGTTTCCTCCTGGTCCTCCATGAACCACTAGTATTACTATACCAGAACCCACCCTTCCACGTAGATAAACTGGCATATCGGCTCCGTTACTTCGTACATATATTGTTTCTTCAATCTGCGTTAAATCAGTAGACTTTTTACAGCCAAAAAAAGTGAAGATTACGATTCCGGTTATTAGGTATGATAGCCTCATTTTATTATGGTTTTAACGGTAGTATTTTTGAGTCCAAAATTAGGTTGAAATCGAATTCCAAACTCTAAAATACCTTCAGGTAGCAGTCCCGCATTATGAGCTGTCAGTACATTGGCGTTTAACTTTGAGTATAGTGTAATTGGTTTTTCTTGAATAAATATTACGCCCCCACATCCTAAGGAAATACCTGTTGCAAAATAACCTCTAGATGTACCTTTTTTAGAGCCAGTTATATTTCCAGCAGGGTCTGAAAAATAGGTTTCTCCTTGGTTAAATCTTCTAGAATATCCTATTGACAGAGCAACTTCGGTAAATAACAACCGACTATTATAACGTCTCCACCCCAATTCTGTGTTTAATTGCAAAACGGCCAAGGTCTTTGGATGAACATAAAACGTGAAATTAGGTTGAATGTATAACAGCTTTTGAGTGTGCTTAGTTTTTCGTTTTTTTACTTTATTTTTTTCAATTTTCAGTAAATTTCTGTCCATCGCGAGTTTAATTCCTGGTTGGAATAATAGATTTCCATAATAGGATGCCGAAAGTGGAGAATAATCATTAAAAAGCACAGATGGCGTGCTTGAACTATCTGTCTGCCCATTTAGGGTTAGCGCAGTACAAAAGGAAATTAAGACAATAAAAAATCGCATTAAATGCAGTTAAATGAACTAAGCTCAGCAGCATAATACTGAACTACTGAACTAAATTTACAAAGACGAATTTTGGCCAAAATTCCATTCCAAAAATGCTTCTTTTTTGATTAAGAATTAGCATTCAAAAGATTGATCGAAACCATTTTTTTAAAGTTGCAAATTCTAGTAATTTATCGCAATAACTGCAATCAATAGGGGAGGATGTATTTGTTAAGCTGCTGAACTTAGTCATTTGATAACGATAACCGAAGTCTGAATTGTAAGTTCAGCTTACAATAAAAATACACATGAAGACAATAAAGTATATTTAATCACAGTTAATAGTTCCGAATTTAAACATTAACTATGAAAGCGATTATTTGTGTGGTAGTAACCATTTTTTTTACTTGTTCATCTATAGCTCAGGACTCGGTAAAGATCATTCCAGAATCGGATATAGGCTTAAGAGTTTCAGTTGGCTCTCAAAATCAAATTAGTTTTGATTATCGCAAATATTTAAAGAATGAATTGAAACTAGTTTTCGGTGTTGGTTTTTTGAATTCGTCAAATTTTAGAGAAAATACGCAGGTTATTAGTGCAAGTTCAAATTCTGTGATTTTTGAGCAGTTTTATGAAAATGCTGCTGGACTAAACTTAAGAGCGGGAATTGAAAAGAGTTTGAAAAAATGGCCGAATTTGTATGGAGGGGTTCATCTTCTTGCAGGCTATCAGCAGAAGGTCTCTCAATATTCAACGTATCAAGACACCCTTAATGAAAACGGGAATTGGGAAACAGTGTTTATTCAAGAGGAACCGTTCTCAGGTTTATCAAGCTATAAAAATCATTTTATTTCTACAGGAGCCATGCTCGCCGCTGGTTGGGATGTTTCTATTAGTGAACGATTTATTTTTAATTTAAATGTCTCTCAAACCTTTGAAGCGTTATTTCAAGTGGGGCCTTCTGATGTTGAACCAACTGGTAGTTATCCGGGAAGAATAATTGTTTTTAATGCCCACTCAAGGCTTGGGCTAGGTATACGCTATACATTATAATTCTTGTTGTATGGTTTTCTCTCTAGGGTACTTATAACGCCCAGATTCTAATGCCAATTTCGTTTTTATTTTTAACACTTCCAGTTGCTAAACCTTCTTCGGCATTTAAAATAATAGTACAGATTTGAGCAGTGGTTTCTTTTCGCGTTTAACTCCTTTAAAACCAAGTTCTAGTTCGCTTTTTTGATCGCTGTCTTTTTCATAAAAACCAAGGATACCTATATGAAGGAACGAAGAGTTTTTCATAGCTTTTATTTTTTCTTCACTGGCTGAAATAACTGAAGATAGCTTTACCTCAAACGATTTTGCTTTTAATATTTCATCGATTTGGCATTGCTCTTTTCCTGTTCCAGGCAGAGCAGCTAATGTTCCCTGGCTTCGAAAATAAGACACCTTAATTTTTGATTTTTAGCTTGGAAAATGAAATTTATTTTAAGAAGTTCATTTTTCCATTTTAACGCAAGGTTAATTGGGGCAGTGATCTCTCGCACGTTATAAGTTTTGAAAAGGCCGCAGCTATTGACGGGTTTACTTTAGATGTTTCTAAGGATAGCTTTAGTTAATTTGAATCGGTAAAACTTAACCAGAAGGAATTGATAAGTCCTTTTTACAATAACCAACTGGTAACATTGAGTTAAGCTTTTAGCGGAATTCAAATCCGTGTTTTGTTGAATAACTAAAAACTATTTAACAAATGAAAATACGATTACTTTTTACTTTAACATTTTTAAGTATAGGAGCTCAGCTCTTAGCACAACTAGGAACAGGCTCAATAGCCTTTGTAGGTTTTAATGCAGATGGCGACGATGATTTTGCCTTTGTAACATTCGATTCGATTCCGCCAAGTACCAATATTATATTCTGCGATTCGGAATGGGATGGCCAGCAATTGGGTACCGATGAAGGAGACTTTACTTGGAATTCTGGTGCCAATGGAATTTCACCAGGAACCATTGTTTCAGTATTAAGTGTAAGCCAAACTATAAACCCTTCAATTGGAAACATTACCGTTAATAATGCAGGTGGTTTTTCTTCGGGAAGCGAAGCAATATTTGCTTTTCAAGGAACCTCTCCTAGAACAGTTTCTATTATGTTAGCAGCAATTTCGAATTCAGCTTCAGGATTTGGTACATTAAATAATTCGGGACTAATCGCAGGACTTACCGCTATTGTTTTACCAGAAGGTGTCGATATTGCTGAATATAAGGGAGCGAGATCGGGCATTGATAAAAATGGATATCTAAAAGCGTTAAATGCTGCAAGCAATTGGGACACGCAGGATGGCTCAGGCGATCAGAGTATAGATCAGATAGTTCCAGATTTACCATGGAATAGCTCTGTATTTGCTTTTTCAGCAACAGATGTTACTGCTCCATTTATTCCAATGAGCGCATCATTGAGTCAAACTTCTACTAAAATCTATTTTTCGGAGGACGTTACAAACGGCTCTGTAACTAATGTTTCTAACTACAGCTTTTCTCCAGCGGTAAGTATTGACTCTGTAAAATACAGTTCGATAACAAACACTGCTATTGTTTATCACCAAGCATTTACTATTGGAAAGGCATATACGATTACGGTTTCGAATATTAGCGATGCTGCTAATAACACTATGAGTCTAAGCTACATTTCAAATGCTTTTTATTACAATGAAACTACGCCTACTTTGGTTATTTCTGAAATCATGTACAATGCGCCTTCGTCAATATCTGATGAATTGGAGTTTATTGAAATCTACAATTACGGAAAAAATTCAATTGAATTAGGTGGCTTGGAATTGAGTGATGAAGGTGGATTTAAATTCTCAATACCAGAAACTAGTTTAGCAGCAGGCGCAATCTTATTATTTGCAACGGATAAAGATTCTGCCGACAAATATTACGGTGTACCTTTTGTCGATTTACCGCCAGCATTCTCAAATGTGTTTGGAAATGGAGGAGAGTTACTTCAAATCAAAAACACCGCAGGAACAGTTATTTGTGCTGTAGAATATGATGATGCTTCTCCATGGCCAACAAGCCCAGATGGATCTGGACCTTCCTTAGAATTATTGGACCCTACTATAAATATCAATGATGGCTTGAATTGGAGAGCTGCAACCAATTTAGTATCAACAATAGGTGGTAGCCAAGTTTTGGCAACTCCAGGTTCTTTTTCTGCAGTCATTATTCCAGCGATCAATTTCGAAGAATCATACGCTAGAATCAATGAAAATGATGGAACCTTAGAACTGTCAGTGGTCTTGTCAAATGTTTACGACAGCGTTGTAACGGTTGATGTAGATGTTATTCCAAATATAGGAACTGCTTTGGTTGGTGCAGACTTCACGTTTGCAAAACAAACATTGACCTTCCCTGCTAAAACTGCTACTTCAATCCAACTAACGATTCCTATCATTAATAATTCTTCACTAAAAAGCGATCGATTTTTTGGATTGGAATTATCGAACGCCACCAACGGCTTTATAGGTTCAGCAAAAGAGAGTCTTATTTATATTTTGGATACCGATTTTCAAGTTCCAGTGGCGAGCAATTCAATTGATGTAAGCTATATGAACAGCTATTTAGTAGATTCAACAGGTTCTGCTGAGATTATTAGCTATGATGCTGCTTCACAGCGCATGTTTGTGTTGAACTCAACGGCAATCAAGGTTGAAATTCTTGATTTTTCAGATCCTATGAATGTATCTTCTATTAGTTCGATAGATATGTCTACTGAAGGAACAGATGCGACTAGTGTTACTACAAAGAATGGAATAGTTGCGGCAACTGTGAACGTTGCAAACTTTGCAGATGGTAAGGTTATATTTATGGACCTTGACGGAAACAATAGAAAAGTAGTGACGGTCGGAAATTTGCCAGATATGGTGACATTTACTCCTGATGGAAATTATGTTTTAATAGCAAACGAAGGACAACCAAACGACGATTACACAATTGACCCAGAAGGCAGCATTTCAATTATTGATGTTTCGGGAGGGTTATCAAGTATTGATCAGAGTAAAGTGACGATGCTTACTTTCAATTCTTTCGATAAAGATAGTGCAGCTTTAATCGCTCAAGGAATTAGAATATTCGGTCCAAATGCCTCGGTTTCTCAAGATTTAGAGCCAGAATTTATCACTGTTTCTGATGATAGTAAAATGGCATGGGTAACCTTGCAAGAGAATAATGCTGTCGGTGTTATTGATTTAACGACAATGACAATCACTAAACTGATTCCATTAGGAACAAAAGATCACAGTCTTGTTGGTAACGCATTGGATGTTTCCGATAAATCAGACACTATCATTTTTGCCAATTATCCAATAAGAGGGATGTATATGCCAGATGCTATGGCAAACTATACAATGAATGGAAAATCCTATTTGGTAACTGCAAACGAAGGAGATTCCAGAGAATATGATACTTATGAAGAAGAGGTTAAGCTTACTGATGGTTCTTACAATTTAGACCCAACAGTATTCAAGAATTTCGATATTATGAAAATCTCTGAGGCGCTTGGTCGAATTAATATTACCAACGCAAGTGGTGATAAAAACAACGATGGATTATTTGAAGAAATTCATGTATTTGGTTCGCGATCTTTCAGTATTTGGGATGCAACAACGGGAATGATTTTATTTGATAGTGGAGATGATTTTGAACGAATTACTGCAAACGATCCTAAATACAAATCGCTGTTCAATGCAAGTAATTCGAACAACAAATACAAAAACAGAAGTGACAATAAAGGCCCAGAACCAGAGGGTATTACAGTAGGTAAGGTGGGGGAGAAAGTGTTCGCCTTTATTACGTTGGAAAGAGCAGGCGGATTGATGGTTTACGACATAACGGACCCCGCTAATGCTGCATTTGTGAATTACATAAACAATAGAGATTTAGGCGCTGATGAAGGCGGCGACTTGGGGCCAGAAGGTATTATTTACCTTTCTGGAAATGAAAGTCCAATCGATACAGGTCTGGTAATTATGGCAAATGAAGTGAGTGCAACAATTAGTATCTTCAAAGTAGCTAATGATGTTAAAGTTGAAGAACCAATTGATACAACAGATAAGGAAGTAAGTGTTGTAGAAGTTCAAAATACGAATGACTTTAGAGTTTATCCAAATCCAGTTTTAAACGACAAAGTTTACTTCAATATGCCTGCTGCCATATCTGTTTTTAATATCTCTGGAGTATTGATTGAGGAACAAAATGAAGCAGCCTCTTTAGATGTTTCCAACTATGATAAAGGATCTTATATTCTTAGAACACAGGAAGGAAAAATCACAAGAATAGTTATTCAGTAATTTTAGATTCTAACTAGTTTTAAAGGCCACTTCGAGCAATCGAGGTGGCTTTTTGATTTTAATAGTAGCTTAAGCAAGCACTTTTTTGAACTTCAAAAAGAGATCACCTATTATCAAAAGCCCAAAAACGTAGAGTAAACTAAACATCAAATTGATAGTTGCTTTTAAATCGGGAATAGAGCTTAGATTAAAATTATGATTATTCCAAATAGAATGGTTGTGTTCCTTAATCTCGAATAATAGAGGAAATAATCCAATACTGCAAAAAACTGCTACAACAATCCACCATATTTTAGTTGAAATTAGGGGTTCAATGACTGGCTTAGTTTCAACCAATTCATTCAATTGTTGCATAATATTAGCTGTAAAATCAGGAGAAGGCGTAAAGCTATTTTCGAAATTTTCTTTTAGGTTATTATTATAAATGTCTTGTCCCATTTTTTATGATTTTATAAAACTTTCAATTTCATTTTTCATTAATGCCGTTAAAATCCCATTCAGCTGTTTTCGAATCCGCATCAATTTTACTTTGATATTAGAATGAGAAAATAAGGTCACTTTTTCAATCTCCTCAATACTCAATTCTTGCATATAGTGCATTGAAATCAAGTTTCTGT
>Ga0075118_10000555_pt1 | contig 32856 bp, 25 predicted proteins | sample AntAceMetag02UKE_FD_69794 | JGI IMG/M metagenome (GOLD analysis project Ga0075118, IMG submission 69794) | Saline lake microbial communities from Ace Lake, Antarctica - Antarctic Ace Lake Metagenome 02UKE | ecosystem: Environmental > Aquatic > Non-marine Saline and Alkaline > Saline | place...
TATTTCTCAGAAAATTCTAGTATATTCATGTCTTATATTTGCTGCGAAGAAACTATCCACCAACGTAATCAATTTACGTTCTGGTATTTTTCGGGGGAATCAGATAACCATTATAATCTCTCTTGATAAAACCATCCACAATTACATTTAAAGAACAGATTATTTCTGAATAATAAACGATGAAATCGTAACTCATTAATTGCGAAGATACCTTGTAATAACTTTGCTGTTGATCAGTTGATTAAATCATAAAATGAAATATGGCGAAAGCTGTGTTATTTGCAGTTCATCGGGTTAGGCTTTTAGATTATGGATAGAAGGTTCTCAACCTCTCCTTCACCTTCTTGTTCAACTAGTCTTCCGGAATGACGGCATTTAATTTTACCAAGAACTCATTTTAAAAGTGCCGTATTAATATGCGCATATCTACGAAATGCAAGGGCAATAAAACCACACCTTATTTACCTCATCAATAACTATAACTTTGCTTTTTAGAATTCATTAATAACAGGAAATTGGAAGGAGACTTATGCAGTTCGAGCTTACAAAAGAATATCTGTCGGAGATTCGAGAAGCCGCAGCCGCAAGCGATGAAAATCGACTGATTGGATTATTTAATGAAGTACATGCGGCAGATATTGCTGAGATAATAAACGAGCTTACCACCGAAGAAGCAAAAACGGTTCTTCATTTTTTAGAACCAGATCGAGCTTCAGATACCATAACGCACTTAGACGAGGAAGACCGAAAAGATCTACTGAATGCATACACTTCAGTAGAAATTGCTGAAAATTTTGTCGAAAACTTAGAAACAGATGATGCGGCAGATCTTATTCAAGAGCTTTCTGAAGAAAGAAGGGAAGAGGTAATTGCTCAAATAGATGATATAGACCAAGCCAGCCAGATTGTTGATCTTCTTAACTACGAAGAAGGAACTGCAGGGGCAATTATGGGTAAAGAAATGGTACGTGTTTATGAGCACTTATCCGTTACTGAAAGTATCCTTGAATTAAGAAAACAAGCTGAAGATATTGAAAACGTCTATACCGTTTATGTTACTGATGAAAAAGATAGACTAAAAGGAAGGCTGGCGCTTAAGAAGATGCTAGTTGCGCCAACAAGCGCTAAAATTAAAGATGTCTATGTCTCTGATATTCATTGGGTAAAAGCTGGTGACACAACAGAAGAAGTTGCTAGCATAATGGAGAAATACGATTTAGTTGCGCTTCCTGTTGTCGATAATTTACATCGTTTGATTGGGCGAATAACTATTGATGATGTTGTTGATGTTATCAAAGAAGAAGCAGATCGTGATTACCAAATGGCTTCGGGTATTAGCGAAGATGTAGAGTCTACCGATAGTGTTTGGGTGTTAACTCGCGCGAGATTACCATGGTTAATTTTGGGATTGATAGGGGGTATTTTTGGCGCTCGCGTCATTGGTTTGTATGAGGCCGATATTCAGTTATACCCAGAAATGGCTTTCTTTATTCCTCTTGTAGCAGCAATGGGTGGTAATGTTGGAGTTCAATCTTCCGCAATAATTGTGCAGGGCCTAGCTAATAATACAATGGGGATGTCTGGCATCCTGCCAAGGCTTTTAAAAGAGTTTTCTGTCGCTCTATTAAATGCTATAGCTTGTGCCATAATTGTTTTAGGCTACAATATAATTTTTGGAGATTCATTAAACCTTGCCTATACCGTTAGTTTAGCACTTTTGGCCGTGATAGTGATTGCAGCACTCTTCGGTACACTTATTCCCCTTACCTTAGATAAGTATAAAATTGACCCAGCGCTTGCCACAGGTCCATTTATCACTACAGTGAATGATATACTCGGGCTATTTATTTACTTTATGATCGGAAGGTTGATGTACGGGATGTGATTAACAAATTTTTAGTGTTGAAATGAATGCACAGCGTATTGCTTAAATCTATTTACGATTGCTGAGTTAGGGTTCCGTATTGTTGAAAATGCTACCTTAAAGTTGATCTATTTAATTTTGTGGTCGATAAACAGCCAATTATTTTCTTCAAATATCTCTGTGCCATAGGATTAAGCCTTCTTTACAAACTCCGACTTTAAACCCATTGCACCAAAGCCATCAATTCTACATGCGATATTGTGATCCCCTTCAACCAATCGAATGTTCTTGACTTTAGTGCCAGCTTTTATCGGCCCTGGAGCGCCTTTTACAGGTAGGTTTTTTAGCACAATCACTGAATCTCCATCGACCAAAATGTTCCCGTTGGCGTCTTTTATTTGCGGGTTACTTTCAAGTGCTAGCTCTTCAGGATTCCACTCGTGTCCACATTCAGGACACACCATCAGACTATCCATTGGATAGGCATAAAGTCCTTTACAACTAGGACAGGGGTTATTTGTTTCGCTCATACAGCGAAAGTATTTAATCCTTAGACTTTATGCGCTTTTGGATACGTGTCAAATATTGAGCTAGAGCATTATTCAATTCTGTGGGTGCTTCTAACATGGGGAAAGGTCTAACGTCTTTTATGTAAGAAATTATAAACACTCTTCTAAACCACTTCTTTAGTGAAATTTGCTAAGTAGGCACTGTTGACTTAACAGTGATGAGCAATTATATTTCTTAATAATCGCTTTTCATTTTTACAATCTTTAAAAAGGTGTATTAATGTTTCAGTTGCCATTTTTGGCTTAACTTGAGTAACATTGACAATCACTTTTTTATTCTTGCGGTGTTGAAGTATGATGAGAATAAATACTTTGAAAGATAGAATTCTACTCCTGTTTTAAAGATTTTTTCATGATATTAAAAAAACGACCTTCTGTTCTTTTGAATGAATCGGTGTCTAATTACATCTGCATTTTTAAAATTATCGATGTCAATAATTCCAACTCTGTTCTTGGGTTTTTTTCGGTAAGTTCATAGAGTAATTTCGTCGCCAATATCGTTTTTAATAAACACGAGGTTTTTAGCTTCAAATTTATTAAAGACGTCAATTACATCTCGATCATAATTTTCGGGAGTCCAATATTTTTTGATTTTATTTGGCTAGCAAGGCCTAACATCAGCACCTTATATTTTCTTTGAACACTTAACTTGAGAGCTCCAACAAGCCTGATTGGTTGCTCAAGCCTGCACAAATAACAGAGTTATCGTGCCTCGCTCTGTCTTTGTCTGCTGAATTTGTGGATCATCAGAACTCAAGGTCACAAGATTGTTCGATTCACCACTAGGTCAAAAAAAACTCACAGCAAAAAAGAGTGCTGTGAGTTTTATAATTTAGCTATTTGAGAGAAACGGTGACTAGTTCAGTGATTTAATCAAGTCGTCATTTTTCTTTACATATTCATCGTATTCTGCTTTTTGAGCCAATACTTTAGACTTTTCAGCGGCAGTAATTGCAGCTTTTTTGTTACCTGATTTAGCGATAATTTTTGCTTGCCAGTGTACAACCCAGAATTTTTGATCATCACCATCTAAAGCAACTGCTTTATTAATCCATGTTAACGCTTTTGCATTGTCTTTATCATTATTATAATAATACTTTGCAGCCATGTAAAGATCTCTTGAACTCGGACCATTCATTACGGATTCAATTGTTGCCATAACTTCTTTGTCAACATCAGTTTTCACAGGAATAGTAACCATCGTATTTTCCCAGATTATTTGCCAGTCTGCTGAGTTGCCTGTCAAGTTTGAAAATAACATTGTGAAAGATTCCACTTTTGAAGCTGTTTTTGAAGACTTCACCGTAAAACGCATTACGTCTTTATCTTCAGTGTACTTATTTGTTGAAGCAGTAGGATCAGAATTAATAATGATAGTCCATTCTGATTCCCCTGGGATAGTAAAAACAGAGTACTTGCCTTTTTTTAAGCTTTTTCCAGCAAGCATAATCTCGCCTTCTGTTTTGATTGTAGTTGCACTATTAGCTCCCGTTCTCCATAGTTTACCATAAGCTACTAAGTCTCCAAAAATGGTTCTTCCTTTTACGCCTGGTCTACTATAAGAAACCTCAACTTTAGTTAATCCTATTGCTTGTTCAATTTCGGCGGTAGGACTTGGTTGTGGTGTTTTAATTTGTGCGTTTGCACTCATAAAACACATCATCGCAGCTGCAATTCCTGTAATCTTTAAGTTCATAATTTTCATATTGTTATTGTTTCTATTAGTCAACGAAAATATTCAATCTAAATCCCAAATAAGAGAATTTGAGCTACCAGTATCTTAAATGGTTTTAACCAAATGAAAACTTTTATCAACATTGTTGATTTTGTGCACATTATGGAGGTAATTACCCCATTGTTTATTGCTAAAATTGCATATAGAATCCACTTCTAGGCTTGGTTGTTGTAACTATTTGATAATCAAGGTATAATTGTGTGTTCAGGGCGTTTTTTATAGTAGTGTTTGGTTCAAGAAAATTCAAAGTGGAAGAAAGGAAGATAAAAAATGCGCTAATATCTGTTTTTAGTAAGGATGGTCTAGAGCCAATCGTTCGGAAACTGAAGGAGCTTGGAGTAAATATATATTCTACTGGGGGGACTCAAACTTTTATTGAAGATCTTGGAGTTACTGTTAATAGGGTTGAAGATCTAACTTCTTATCCTTCAATTCTTGGAGGTAGAGTTAAAACTTTACACCCAAAGGTTTTCGGAGGAATTTTATCACGTAGAGCATTAGAGTCCGATCAAAAGCAGTTATTAGAATTTGAGATTCCCGAACTAGATTTGGTAATCGTGGATTTATATCCTTTTGAGGATACAGTTATCAGCACTGACGTTGAGCAAACTATTATCGAGAAAATTGATATTGGAGGAATCTCATTAATTAGAGCTGCCGCCAAGAACTTTAAAGATGTTTTGATTGTGCCTTCGGTTGATCAATACGGATCAGTTTTAGAAATGCTAAATACTGGAAACGGGACAACAACCTTAGTTCAACGTAAGGAGCTAGCGCTAGAAGCATTTAAAGTTTCATCACATTACGACAGTGCGATATCGGAATATTTCAATCGCGATTTTAATCAAGATTTTATTCGGCTTTCAGTGAATGATTCGCAAGCGCTGCGATATGGAGAAAATCCTCACCAAAAAGCAAGTTTCTTTGGAAATCTTGATCAAATGTTTGATAAGTTGAATGGAAAAGAGCTTTCATATAACAACCTATTAGATGTCGACGCTGCTGTTTGTTTGATGGATGACTTTAAATATAATGCACCAACTTTTGCTATACTTAAGCACAACAACGCATGTGGACTAGCAACTAGGCCTACGATTTTAGAAGCATGGAAAGATGCTTTGGCGGGAGACCCTGTATCAGCGTTTGGTGGAATTTTAATCTCCAATACTGAAATTGATGCTGCTACAGCGACAGAAGTTTATAACTTGTTCTTTGAAGTAATTATAGCTCCTTCATATTCATTAGAAGCTGAAACTATTTTAAAGCAGAAAAAGAATCGAATCATACTAGTAAAGAAAGAGGTTGAATTACCGAATCGTTTATACCGTTCAAGTCTGAATGGTTTGTTGGTTCAAGAGCGAGACAATCGGTCTGAAAATGAATCTAACTTTGAGTCTGTTACTAATGAAAAACCAACATCACAACAAACTGACGATTTAGTTTTTGCCAATAAATTGGTAAAGCACACAAAGTCGAATACGATTGTTTTGGCAAAAAACGGCCAATTATTAGCAAGTGGAACAGGACAAACCAGCAGAGTGGATGCATTAAACCAAGCTATTAATAAGGCAAAAGCATTTAATTTTGATTTAAACGGAGCGGTAATGTCTTCGGATGCATTTTTTCCTTTTCCAGATTGTGTAGAAATTGCTGATAATGCTGGAATAAAAGCTGTGGTGCAGCCAGGTGGTTCAATTAAAGATAAACTTAGTATAGATTATTGTAATAATCATAATTTGGCTATGGTTATTACTGGAACAAGACATTTTAAACATTAGGAACAAGGAGGAAAAGATAAATGGGCTTATTTGATTTTTTTACCCAAGAAATTGCGATTGATTTGGGAACGGCCAATACTTTGATAATTCACAATGACAAGGTTGTTGTTGATGAGCCGTCAATTGTAGCGCAAGACCGGGTGTCTTCAAAATTTATTGCCGTGGGTAAGCAAGCAATGCAAATGCATGGTAAAACCCACGAAAACATTAAAACTATTCGTCCACTAAAGGACGGAGTAATTGCCGATTTTCATGCTGCTGAGCACATGATTAAGGGTATGATCAAAATGATCAATACGGGTCGTAGAATTTTTCAGCCTTCATTGAAAATGGTAATCTGTATTCCTTCTGGAATTACCGAAGTTGAAAAACGTGCAGTAAAGGATTCTGCTGAGCATGCGGGTGCTAAAGAGGTTTACTTGATTTACGAACCTATGGCTGCTGCAATTGGAATCGGAATTGACGTTGAAGAGCCAATGGGCAACATGATTATCGATATTGGCGGAGGAACTTCTGAGATTGCAGTTATTGCGCTCGGAGGAATTGTTTGCGACAAATCTATTCGTGTAGCGGGTGATGAATTCACGTCTGATATTGAAGATTATTTACGAAGACAGCACAATATATTAATTGGTGAAAGAACTGCTGAACGAATTAAAATTGAAGTTGGTGCAGCTTTGCCTGAGTTAGATGATCCTCCAGAGGATTACGCCGTTCATGGCAGAGATTTAATGACAGGTATTCCAAAGGAAATACATGTTTCGTATGTAGAGATTTCACATGCTTTAGATAAGTCAATTTCAAAAATTGAAGAAGCTATTTTATCTGCACTTGAAATGACACCACCTGAACTTTCTGCCGATATTTACAAAACAGGAATCTACTTAGCAGGAGGCGGCTCCATGTTAAGAGGATTGGACAAACGAATTAGCATGAAGACTAAGTTGCCAGTGCATGTTGCTGAAGATCCTTTAAGGGCAGTAGCAAGAGGAACGGGTATCGCACTTAAAAATGCTGATAATTTTAATTTCTTAATTAAGTAAATTACAGGGAGAATAGTACGTGCGTAATCTCATACAATTTATTTGGAGACAGCATTTTACGCTATTATTTTTTGGACTGCAATTCATTGCGTTTTTTCTTTTAGTTCAAAACAACTCTTTTCAACGAGCAAATTTTTTAGGATTCGCGAATGAAGTCTCAGGTGGAGCATTTGAAGCTATTGCTGATGCGAAAGATTATTTGAGTTTAAAAGAGGTGAATGAAAATCTGGCTGAAGAGATAGGTCGATTAAAGTCTAACGAGCAAGAGGCGCATTTTGGGCTAACACCTTGGTTAAAAGTCATAAATGATAGCTTGTACCGTACTCAATATGAGTATACAAAAGCAAGAGTAGTTAACAGTACGGTTAGCCAACGCAACAACTATTTAACACTAAATCAGGGATCGGTAAACGGTTTCCAGCCAGAAATGGGTGTTGTTTGCAATGAAGGTATTGTTGGGATTATCAAAAATGTGTCACAACATTATTCAAGTGTGATATCAGTATTGCATTCTCGAACTCAAGTAAGTGCTAAACTAAAGTCTTCGGATTACTTTGGTGTATTGACATGGGACGGTAAAAAGGCAGATAAAGTTCAACTATCGGATATTCCGTCACATGTTAAAATTGCGATAGGCGATACCGTCGTAACTCGAGGATCGGGGGGTATTTTTCCAAGAAATGTCTTGATAGGGACTATAGCAGATTATAAACCCATCAGAGGAACTGATTTCTACAAAATAAATCTCAACTTGGTAGTCGATTTTAGAAAAGTGTCCTATGTTTTTGCGATAACCAATGCCATGATAGAGGAACAAAAGGAAGTTGAATTAAATCAAACTCAAGAAGATGATTAGTTCTAGTTTATCTATAGCAGTTCGGTTTTTCGTTCTAATTATTCTACAAGGATTAGTGCTTAATAATGTTCATGTTTTTGGAGTAGCTAGCACTTATTTCTATGTGATTTTTATTTTATTTTTACCTATAGAGTTCAATCGAATTGTTCTTATGTTGCTGGCTTTTGCTCTTGGATTAGCAATAGATCTTTTTTCCTCGAGCTGGGGGTTGCATACTTTTTCTTGTGTGTTTATGGCCTATTTAAGACCAACACTTTTACGCTTTCTAGCCCCAAGAGATGGTTACGAATTTAACGCTGTACCGAATTGGCGTGCAATGGGTTTTGTTTGGTTTATCACCTACTCGTCGATTGCTGTTTTTATTCACCATTTTATAGTTCATTTTGTTGAAGCCTTTCGTTTTTCTGAGTTCATTAATGTTTTGGGAAGAACATTAGCAAGCACCCTTTTTACCATGTTGTTACTGCTTATATTTCAGTTATTTTCTTATAAATCCAATCGAAATTAATGAAGCCGTTTGAGGATAGGAAATTTGTGATTCTTGGAATATTTTTGACCATTGGGCTCATTTTTTTAGGACGGTTATTTTTTATTCAGGTTATTGATGATTCGTACCAAATGTCCGCCAATAATCAGACATTGAGAACAATTACCCAATATCCTGTTAGAGGATTAATTTACGATAGGAATAAGCAACTTTTAGTATATAATGAAGCGGCATATGACCTAATGGTTGTGCCTTCTAAAGTGAGCCATTTTGATACAAGTTCATTTTGTCAGTTGCTTGGAATTTCAGATTCAGCTTTTGTTACTCGGCTTAAAAAAGCTAGAAAATATAGTCGCTATCGACCTTCTGTTTTTGAGAAACAGATTCCTGCATCTCAATGGGCATTGGTATCTGAGCGTCTTTATAAATACAACGGATTTTATGGAGAAAAACGTACCCTTAGGAAATATCCTAAGGCAACTTCGGCTCATATTTTAGGATACATTTCAGAGGTAGGGAATGCTGACATTGCCAAAGATTCCTATTATAAAAGTGGCGATTATATTGGTAAAAGAGGTTTAGAAAAAGAGTATGAATCAGTATTGCGCGGAACTCGAGGAAAAAAAATCCTTATGGTAGATGTTCACAATCGAATTAAAGGAAATTATCGAAATGGCCAATATGATAGCTTACCTATCGCAGGTAAAAATTTGATTTGTTCTATAGACAGAGATTTACAGGCGTTCGGGGAGTTACTAATGCAAGGAAAAAGAGGAAGTATAGTTGCAATTGAGCCATCGACGGGTGAAATTTTAGCGATGATATCAGCCCCAAGCTATGACCCTAACTTGTTGGTGGGAAGACCAAGATCAAAAAACTATCAAATGTTGCAACAAAATGATTCATTGAACCCATTATTCAATCGGACTATAAATGCAATGTACCGACCAGGTTCTATATTTAAAATCGTGCAGGCATTAGTGGCGCTTGATGAAGGAGTGATTACTCAAGAGACCCGATTTCAGTGTAACCGTGGAATAATAGGATGTCACGGTTCCCATACATATGACGAATTGGTGGGAGCCATTCAGCACAGCTGTAATCCTTATTTCTATCAAGTTTATAAGCGCTTAATTCAGCGTGGAGATAATACGAGTGTTTTTAAGGATGCTAATATGGGATTACAAACCTGGCAAGAACGTGTTAAATTGTTTGGTTTTGGAGTTCAATTAAAAACCGATTTACCTGGATTGAAAACGGGATTAGTTCCAACACCCGAATTTTATAATAAATGGTATGGAGAAAACCGCTGGGCTTTTTCAACGATTTATTCTAATAGTATTGGGGAGGGAGAATTACAAGTAGTTCCTATTCAAATGGCAAATTTGGCAGCTATTATCGCCAATAAAGGATATTACTATCAGCCACATTTAATCAAGTCAATTGGAGAAGATTCTGTTAAACGGCCTGAGTTTACTCAAAAATTTGATACCGAGGTTGATCCTAAGTATTTTGAACCCATTGTAAAAGCAATGTACAAGGTAGTTAATGAGAGCGGCGGAACCGCTCGCAGGGCCAGAATGGATAGTATCATTGTCTGTGGAAAAACTGGGACGGTTCAGAACGATCCTTGGCCTGATCATTCCGTTTTTATGGCTTTTGCTCCCCTGGAAAACCCTGAAATTGCGGTTGCGGTTTATGTCGAGTATTCAGACTATGGAGGTACTTGGGCGGCGCCAATATCAAGCTTAATGATTGAACAATATTTAACTGGAGAGATTAAGAGAAAAGACAAACAGAAACGGATAACGGATGCTTCATTTTTAGAGATATATGAGGGCAAAAAGTAGCATATTTCAAAATATTGATTGGACCATATTTTGGGTGTTTACCGCATTGGTACTCATGGGGTGGGTTAATATTTATGCAGCTACTTATAATGAGCAGCACCAATCAATCTTTGATTTGAGTATGTCTTATGGCAAACAAATGATATGGATTATAAGCTCTTATCTTTTGGTTTGGATTGTACTGATGTTAGATCCAAGATTCTTTTCACGCCTTGCATATCCTATCTATGCTCTTTGTATGGCTTTGTTGATAGGTGTCCTGATTTTTGGAACCGAAATAAAAGGCGCTAGATCATGGTTCACGTTTGGTGGTTTTTCCTTTCAACCTTCAGAACTCGCTAAGTACGGAACTGCTCTAGCGCTCACGTATTACCTTAGTTCACTAGGGAAAAAGTTCCAAGGAATTTTTGTTAGAATAAAAGCTTTTATAATTCTGCTAATTCCAGCAGGGCTCATTTTATTGCAGCCCGATACAGGCTCTGTTTTAGTATATGCTTCTTTTATTTTTGTTATGTATCGAGAGGGGCTAAGTGGTAATATTCTATTAATTGGATTAGGTGCAGCGGCACTATTTGTATTGGCTTTATTGCTTAACTATACCACCTTTGATTTGCCCTTCGAATTGCAAATTTCTGGACAGACTTTAATGATTATAGTTGTTGGGATTATATGTCTCCTTATCCATCAGATGTTTCGTAAGTACAAAGGAATTAAGATTGTTGTTATTTTAGTCTTTGGAGTTATCGCTGGTTATGTGTATGGAGTAAACTATATGTTTAATGATGTATTAAAATCGCATCAGCAGTCCAGAATAAATGAGTTATTGGGAATAGAGCATGACCCAGCAGGCGCAGGTTATAACGTGCATCAATCTATGATTGCAATTGGTTCGGGGGGGGTGTTTGGAAAAGGATTTTTAGAAGGAACCCAAACTAAGTTCAATTTTGTACCTGAGCAAAGTACTGACTTTATTTTTTGTACAGTTGGGGAGGAATGGGGATACTTTGGGAGTCTCGTAGTCATAGTTCTATTTCTGGTATTGCTCTTCCGAATAGTAATAATAGCTGAAAGGCAACGGTCTAAATTCTCAAGAATTTATGGCTATTGCGTTGCCAGTATTTTCTTTTTTCATTTGGCTATTAATATTGGGATGACCATAGGATTAGCTCCTGTAATCGGAATTCCATTGCCCTTCTTTTCTTATGGCGGTTCCAGTTTGTGGGCATTTACTATTCTCCTATTTACATTCGTAAAAATGGACTCAGAGAGAATGCATATTTTGAGTTAAAAGCAGGTTTAATTTTTAGTGTTGATTGTTTTGCGTTTCAATAAAAGGGTGCCTTAAAACAAATAATTCAAAGTTATCTCAGACTTGAAGCTTTCTGATTCGTTGGCACATCCAGTTCAGTAGATATTATAATAAGGTGATTTTGGTAAATCTTTGCATATTGACAGTAACTGAGGGAAGCACTCTTTTTCCTCTCTCAGCGCCTGCTTTGCGTTACAGCTATGTGCGGTTATCCAAATAACCGACGGGTAACTAAGGACTCTTACTGCTTTACAAAATTCAAATTCGAAAAATGAAAATCAGGATTAGGTAAATCAATAGTAAAGCCACTAACTTTTCCAGTTTCTACTTTAAAATTTGCAAAACCACGTGGTAAAAATTCGTCGTTAAACTTAAATATAAACGAATCGTTTTCCCAATGATCACAAGTTGCAGTAAACAATACTTTCGCTGGTTCTAAAACCAGTTTTAGTTTAGCTTTTTTGCCTTTTCCTTCAATTGAAACAGTAGCGTTTCCATAGAATTTATCCGAGTAAGTTCCAACATAGTTTTCTAAAGGTGCTGAAGGCACAGTTTCTGTTTTACGGTCTTGATCTTGTTTGTTCATTTTTACCGCACTCAAAGAATCTGACCTTTTACTATAGCTAGAAAAATCTTTAGACCAATCTCTTTTCGCTTCTCCAAACGCCTCATCCAACAATTTGTACATAAGAGCAGTACATATCGAAGACATGTCATTAGTTAATACTACAATCCCCATATTTTCTTCAGGAACTAGAGCAACTTTAGTAATGTAACCTGGCAGTCCACCACCGTGATGAACCACTTTTTTACCATTATAATCCATTAAAAACCAACCAAACCCATAACCCTTAAAATGAGTGCCAATAGATGCATCAAAGCTTGAAACAGATAATGTATTTTGTACACTGAAAATTTTCCGAACAGTACTGGCTTTCAATAAAGTGTCTCCATGGTGAATGCCTTCATTTAGCCAGAACTTAGTCCACGTCATCATGTCTACTACATTAGAATTTAGCGATGCTGTAGCTCCACTGTTATCATAGTTTATTAGTTCCTGGGGTTTACGTTTTAAATGGGGATAAGCAATTTTTGTATTTTCTTTGTATTTCGTAATTGAAGAAATAGTTTGAGTCATTCCAAGTGGATTCAAAATCCGGGTATCTACAAATTTGTCCCAAGTCATACCTGAAACTTTTGCAATTACTTCCCCTGCAGTAATAAACATTATGTTTTGATATCCAAATCCATTTCTAAATTCATAAGAAAGTGGCAAATGCTGAATTCTAGTAATTATTTCTTCTCTGCTATAATCTGAGCCATACCACAATAAGTCACCATCAAATGTATTAAGTCCACTTCGATGGCAGAGTAAATCTTCAATGCTCATCATATTGGTGACTACAGGATCACTTAGCTTCCAATTTGGTAAGTGTTTAGTCACTTTGTCATCCCAGTTTAGTTTCCCATCTTCGACTAACATTCCTATTGAAACAGCCGTAAACGCCTTAGATAAAGAAGCAATACCAAACATGGAGTTTGTGCTAATACGTTGAGGTTCTCCAACTTTACTCACACCATAACCTTGCTGAAAAACGATATCACCATTCTGAATAACGCCGATTGCTAAGCCAGGCATATTAAAATCACGCATCGATTTTTTTACATAATTATCAAATTTGCCAAAATCAATTTCTTGAGCATTAGCGTTGATTGCAAATACAAATGTTAGGAGTAGGATTAATTTAATTTTCATCTTGTGAAATTATTAAATCGAATCAAGAACTAGGTAATAAATTGCTGTTTTTTGATAAAATGACTGCCAACCATTTTTCACATTATATTGTCTAAGTCTATATACCTGATTAACATTGTATTTTGGTCACAATTATGCTCAAAAAGGCAGTATTTATAATTCTTATTATTACTTGCGGTTTCGTATCGAAAGCCTATCATATAGTGGGCGGAGACATGACCTATAAATGCCTTGGAAATAATAGTTATGAAATAACTATGATTGTTTATCGCGATTGCAATTCGAATGGCGCAAAGTATGATGATCCTGCTAACGTTGCTATTTATAACGACACGTTATTTAAAAACCTAACATTAGCACCAGTAGATATTAGTGAACTACCTGCTAATATTTACGATCCTTGTTTTTCGGTTCCGTCAGGCGTTTGTGTGCAAATTGGTTATTATAGAAAAACGATTTATTTACCACCAAACAGGAATGGTTATACAATTAGTTACCAGCGTTGTTGCCGAAATAGCTCACTTAAAAACATTAGTACTCCAGAAAAGGTAGGAACTACGATAACTACAAATATTCCGGGTTCATTGCGATACGGATGCAATAATTCACCAGTATTCCAGAGAGCCCCTCCAATAGCTATTTGCCTTGGAAGTGACTTTAATTTTGACCATAGCGCAACTGATGAAGATGGAGATTCGTTGGTTTATAAATTTTGTGATCCATTTACCGGAGGGTCTGATTTATTTCCATTTTCTGGGCCTCCCAATAGCATAATGCCTATTCCAGCTACAAAGCCTCCCTATAATACTGTGCCATGGAATGCAGGTTATTCTGCAAACAATCCATTTAACATAGCAATTCCATTTCAGATTGATCCAAAAACGGGTAGAATTACAGGAATTCCTAGACAAACAGGGCAGTATTTGTATGGTGTGTGTGTAGATGAATATCGCAACGGTATTAAAATTGGCACATCGCGAAGAGAATTTCAAGTTAACATTGTAATCTGTGAATCGAATACTGAGGCCAAGTTTAATACTCCACTTCCATGCTCTGGAATGGAGCATGAGCTGTTAAATAATAGTATTACGTCACGAACATTTCAGTGGGATTTTGACATGGACAACCCTGGAACGTTAAATTCTATAACTCAAACTCCAATAGTTACCTTTCCTGATACGGGAACGTTTAGAGTGCGTTTGATTGCAAACCCTCAATTTGATTGTGCCGATACTATTGAGAAGTTGCTTCAGATATACCCGCCATTAAATCCAAAGGTTTTGGGCCCTCAATATGCGTGTTTGTCAAATCCTAATTTTAAATTTTCTGCTGCTGGTGAATACCAGCCTTACACAAAAATTTACTGGACATTTAGTGAAGGTTCGAGTATAAGAACTGACACAGGAGAAGTTACTAAAGTGGTGAATTACCCGCAACTTGGTGAATTTGAAGTCCATATGGAAATGACTCATGCAATTTGCAGTGCTGCGGTAAAATTGAGGCCAGAGGTTATCGCAAATCCCGAATTAGACCTTGCTACTAGAAATACTGAAGGCTGCGCACCCTTATTAGTTCAATTAGAAAATTTGTCAAAATCAGAAAGTCCCTTAGTCACTAAATGGACATTTATAAGAAACTTACGCTCAAGTTCAACTTCAACGAATGCTCAAGAACGCTGGAGATTTGTTGAACCGGGCAGTTATACAGTCTCGTTACTCACCTATACTGTCGATAAATGCAGAGATACCATTGGGCCTATTTATATTCCGATCGAGGTTTATGAAAGCCCATTGGCTAACTTTTCTTTGTCCGATTCGGTTATAAGTGTTTTTAATCCTGAAGTAGAAGTTTTGGCAAGTCCAAAAAGAGCTACGAAATGTGAATTGTTTGTTGGAAATTCTTTGTCTGAAAATGGCTGTAGCGGTTTTTTTATTTTAGAGGAACCGGGTATTTATAGAGTCAGTCAAATGGTTACCAATGAAAATGGATGCACCGATACACTGTCTAAAACAGTTACGGTAGAAAATGAATATGCTTTTTTTGCTCCAAATTCGTTTACTCCAAATACCGATGGAAAAAATGAAGAGTTCAGACCAGTTGTAATAGGTGCTAAAGAATATCTACTTACTATCTACGATCGATGGGGAAATACAATATTTACCTCCAATGATCCTAAAATTGGCTGGGAGGGAATGAACTCTGAAAAGCAAGAAATGGCTCCAATTGGGGTTTATTTGTATCAAGCAAGGGTTATGGATTATTTGGATGAGTTTCATTTTTACAGCGGAGAAGTCAACCTATTTCGATAGAATTTTGAATTTTTAATTTTGAGTGGTGCGTGATGAGTTTCCAGTTTTGAGAATGAAAAATTCAACCTTAAAAATTCAAAATTTAATTACTTCTCTTTTCTAAGTTTGTAATCCAAAATATATTGCAATGGAATTTCAGAACATACTTACAGAAACTCAAGGAAGCATTCAAACGATTACAATTAATCGCCCTAACCAATTGAACGCATTAAATAAACTAACAATAGAGGAATTGAGTACTGCATTTAAATCCGCAGAAGCTGATGCCCTGGTTAGAGTGATTGTAATAACGGGCTCTGGAGAAAAAGCCTTTGTTGCAGGTGCAGACATTAAAGAATTTGCGAATTTTAATGTTGAGCAAGGTGCAGAATTGAGTCGAAAAGGACAAGAGGTTTTGTTCAACTTGGTTGAGAACCTAAGAACACCCGTAATTGCAGCAATCAATGGTTTTGCACTTGGTGGAGGTCTTGAATTGGCCATGAGTGCTCATATCAGAATTTGTTCTGAAAACGCTAGAATGGGTCTTCCAGAAGTAAGCCTAGGTGTTATACCAGGTTATGGTGGAACACAAAGATTGCCGCAGTTAATTGGAAAAGGAAGAGCGAACGAATTAGTATTCACTGCTCAAATGATTGATGGTGCTAGAGCTCATGAAATAGGATTAGTAAATCACTGTGTTGCTCCAGAAATTTTAATGGAAACAGCACTTAAAATTGCAACTAAAATTTCCAGAAATTCTCCTACTGCAATTGGTTTTGCGATTGAGGCTATTAATGCTGGTTTTGTTGATGGAACTAATGGTTTTAATGCTGAGGTTGATGCGTTTGGAAAATCCTTTGGAACCGAAGATTTTAAAGAAGGAACAACAGCTTTTGTTGAGAAACGGAAACCGAGTTTTAGTGGGAAGTAGTTCAACTTTTCGTAGAATATTATCCAACAACTAGTTTAACAGGCCCAAATTATGGTCTTTATTAGTTAGTAGCCTATTTATTAATATTCACATCATTCTCTAGTTTGATAAGTTCATCTTTTCGGTACTCGATTATATGGCCTTCGGGGTAAACCTTATCGAACTAATTTATAAATAAAAAAAGGTGTTCTCCGTTATAGTTAGCAGTGCATTCTTCCATTTTCCTCGTGGTCCTTTGTGCTATTGAAGCACCTTGGCCAACCCATTAAAAAGACATCAGATGTGTGGTCTCCTAAAGAATCCATATGAGCCAAAAGCGAGTCAAGTTATTTTAAATATTCCTCAGTAATGGGTTGATTTTCTAATAACTGGTCATTAAACGTTGTATCAAGTGTAGGTCGAAAAAAAACATACCGTGAATCGTTTTTAATTCATGTATTTAAAGTCTGTTGAAGCAATCCCTGAATTTTGTGGGACTCCAATATTTAAATAAGAATTCGTTGAACCTCTACCCTGAGCTTGACACTGATATGCGAAAAGGAGGCAAAGATTAAACGTTAGAACTATATTTTTCATAAATGTTTATTGTCACTAAACACTATAATGAATATCCTTCTCGGGAATTAATTCCAAGTTTTTGTAACGACGCATCACTTGAGTTAACGCAACGACATCTTTCTCACAATAGTCTTTGATACGCTTCAGGTCTTTCTCAACGTAATAAACATCGCCTACCATACTTCCATCAATATCATCCTTTGGAGTTGGAATATCAAAAATTGCAGTTAGTAGATTTAGCGAAGTATAGTTTTTATAGTCTCCAAATTTCCACAATTCTAGCGTATCCAAATGTTGCACTTCCCATGGTTTTTTGCCTGCAATATTCAGAATACTAGGAAGTGGCAATCCATTAACTAATAGTCGCCTAGCCATATATGGAAAGTCAAATTCTTTGCCATTATGAGCACAAAGCAATTGATAAGGGCTACTGTAATAATCGTTTAGCATTTCAGTGAACTCTTGCAGTAGTTCAAGTTCATTGTCACTGTAAAAAGACTTTAGTTTAATTGTTCCTTCCCTAATATAACCCACAGAAATACATACGATTTTACCGAATTCAGCATAGATTCCAGCTCTGTTATAGAGTTCTTCCGGAGTCTCTTCGTTTCTAGCTAGAAAGCCAGCTTTAGTATCCCAAAGTTTTCGAACACGATCTGGAACGTCTTTATAGGCGGAACATTGAGGGACGGTTTCAATGTCTAGGAAAAGAACTTTATTTAGATCAATTTTATCTAGCATGGTCAATTAATTTAGACTAAAATTAAGCTATTCTAGCAGACTACCATTCTACTACGATTTTCCCCATGCTTTTTCTGCTTTCTAAAAAATCATGTGCTTTTCCAATTTCGTCAGCCTTAAATACTCCGCCTACATGAGGTTTGCAAATTCCTTTTTTATACAAATCAACTACCTGATTCATGCAAAAATTCATCAGTTCTGGTTTTTCATCCGCTATCCGCAGCATATTTACTCCTGCCCAGATTTGTGATTTCATGATATGACCTACCGGAGAATAGAAACCAAATCCAAAAGCAACTTTTAATAAAGAAATAATTCCTTTTTTTTCTCTAGAACTCGCACCAAACGGGACAATTCTACCACCATAACCTAATATTTTTAGTGATTTCTTGAAATTAGAACCTCCAACCGGATCAAAAATAACATCGACTCGCTTTTGACCTCTGATTTTCTTGATTTCCTCAGCAAAGTCATTTTCGATATAATTGATTGGATAATCGACTCCAATAGATTTAAGGTATTCCAGTTTTGTTGTTGAGCTTGTAGTACCATAAACCACTGCTTTTTTCCATTTCATAAGTTGAACAAGGGCAGTTCCAACTCCACCTGCTGCAGCATGAATTAATACATGTTCACCGGGATAAACATTGATTGCTTCAAATCCTGAAAACCAAGCAGTACAATATTGAGTTGCCATTGCAACGGCTTCACCGTTGCTCATTTCTTCTGGAATTTTTGCAACTGCTAACTGAGGAGTCACAACCTTTTCTGCATAAGAGCCAAATCGAGTAAAAGCAACAACCCTGTCCCCAACTTTTACTGTTTTTACAAGTTCGCCAATTTCTAAAACTGTTCCCACAGATTCATATCCCAACACCGCTGGAAGTGGAGGGCAATCGTTGTAAATTCCTTTTCGGGCCATTACATCTGCGAAGTTTAACCCAAATGCATCCACCTGGACAAGTACGTCATTAGCTTCCGGTTTTGGATCAGCTTGTTCAGCCATCTGGAAAGCCTTTTCTCCAGGGGCTCCAAATTTTTTAAGTTGAATAACTTTCATATTAATTGTGCATTAAGCGTAATGAGTTCCTTTGTGAATCTTTCTTTTATTGAGTTTTCTAAGGCCTCAATATTAAAAATGGTTTTTTTTAAAAACTGCTGATGTCCTTTAGAATCTGGTTGAAATGGTTTGTGATTGATTGCGGATACTATTTCTTTAATGTTCTGAACTTCAGACAAAGTTTCACTTTCAAAAAAAGTATTTGATATTTTTTCCCAGATGTATTCTATTGCTGCCTCACTAGGATGAATAAGATCTTTTGTATAAAAACGATAATCTCTTAAATCATCAATAAGCCATTCATATCCAGGAATGTAATGTGTATTTTTTGTTGCTTCGATTATTTGATAAGTTGCTGAAATTAGTTCAGCTTTAGAGCGATTATTTTCGATAATTCCATCTTTTATATGTCTTACAGGACTTACCGAAAACAAAACTTGTAACGATGGATTTTCTTTTTGTAGCAAGTGTAAGGTTTCAATTCCGATTTGAGCGATTTCATTACTAGTGGAGAAGTTTTTTTTGAAATTAGACGAATCGATTTTATGGCAATTAGCAACAATTCGTTCTTCGTTTGTGAGCTTATACCCCCACGCAGTTCCAAACGTTAGAAAAAGGTGACTAGCTGTTTTTAATTGGAGTTGAAGGTTAGATTGCTGTTCATTTAAGGATTTTAAAAGACTGGATTCATTTTTATGAAAATGCTGGGAATTATGCAACCAAGAGAAATACATATTATTTCTGAAGACCAAATCATTCGCTGTGTAAGGCTGGTCTTGTAGTGCTCTATTAAGAATTTCATAAATTGGAATAGGGTGAAAAATGATTCCGTTGGAATTTAATGTTGTTTTGAATTTTAAAGATTGGAATTTTTTACCAATATTTTCCGCAAAACAACTGCCTATAAAAAGTAGGTTAGATTGTAAGTTTAACTTCACTCCAGAACTCTTCCAGTTTAATTCTGTTCTAAATTTCATCGCTTTATTTTAAGTTTCCCTAAATGCTGGAATCCTAGCATTTGCAGAGTTCAAAATTGGTCTAAATTTGAGAGAAATTGAATTAGAATATTATATGACTTCTCAAGAGTTGAATGAAGAAGAAAAAGTCATAGAGTTCGACCGAAAGAATCGTTGATAATGTTGTTCAGAAAGTAATTCAATATTAATTAGGCTTTTTCAAGTGTAAATGTAAAGGACGAGCCTTTATCAATTGCGCTAGTAACGCTGACAGTTTGGTGATGAGCATCAATTATATGCTTTACAATTGCTAAACCTAACCCTGTTCCTCCAATATGTCTTGATCGGCTTTTGTCGACTCTATAAAAACGCTCAAATAGTCTTGGAAGATGCTTGCCTTCTATTCCAATACCATTATCTTTAACTTCTACGTTAATTAAAGGAGAATGAGTTGTAAGGTCAATTGTTGTAGTGCCTCCTTCTTTACCATAATTTATACTATTCACGATAAGGTTAGTAAGAATCTGATCAATTTTAGCTTTATCAGCCTTCACGTTTACCACTCTCGTTTTTGGGTTGTTGATTTTTAGTTTTACTTTTTTATCTTTTGCTTTTTCTTGAAGATTGTCAGCCACATGGTATGCCAATTCTACTAAATTGAACTTTGTAATATTCAGGTAGTCTTTGCCAACTTCAAGTTTTGTAATTCGATCTAAATCTCTAGTTAGATTCTCTAATCGCTCCACATTATTAGCAGCTTTTTGTAAGAATTTATTGCGAATTGACTTGTCATCAACGGCCCCTTCCAAAAGAGTAAGAATGTTTCCCTGGATAATTGTGATTGGTGTTTTTAGTTCGTGAGATAGATTGCCAATAAACTCTCTTCGAAATTCGGCCTGTTCTTTTAGATTCGAAATTTCTTTGCGATAATCTCCTGCCCAGTTTTCTACGTCTTTATTCACCTCTCGGAAGATGTCTTTATTCATGTCAACCTTCAACTTGGTTAAGGGTCTACCGATTTTTTCTTGATGAATACTTTTGTATATGAGCTTTATTTTTTGATCTATAAACCGCTCCATTAAATAGTAGAACATCCCATAGGAAGCAAAAAAGATTATTATAGGAAAAAGTGCTAGCAACCCAATGCTTACCTTAAAATTGACTGATAAGACAGAGAATACAATAACAAAAACACCCGCAACAGTTGCAGTGAATAACCCCGCCCTAATGGCGATTTTACGAGGTGTTAGGATTTTCATTTATTTACCGAATTTATAACCTACGCCTTTAATCGTCTTGATATATTTATCGCCAATTTTCTCTCTTAATTTTCTAATATGCACATCAATTGTTCGGTCTCCTACAACGACCTCGTCTCCCCAAACAGAGCTTAAGATAATTTCACGAGTAAAAACTTTACCAGCCTGAGATGTTAGTAAACTGAGTAGTTCAAATTCTTTTTTAGGTAAATTCAACTCCTCACCATTAACCTTCACAACATATCGCTCTCGGTCTATAAAAATGCCCTGCACATCTTCTTGAGCAATTGGGTTAGAAGGGGACCTCCTTAACATTGCTTTAATGCGAGAAATCAATACTCTTGGTTTAATCGGTTTAGATATATAGTCATCTGCCCCAGCATCAAAACCTGCAATTTGAGAATAATCCTCACTTCTAGCAGTAAGAAAGGTAATGTAAGTATTTTTTAATTTTTTGTTGCTTTTTAGTTCGATACAGGTTTCCATTCCGTCCATTCTCGGCATCATAACATCAAGGATAATAAGGTCTGGAACGACTTTGTCTGCAATTTCTAAGGCCTTAATGCCATCTTCTGCAGTATAGGTTTCGTAACCTTCTTTTTTCAAGTTGTATTCTAAAATTTCGAGAATGTCTGGTTCATCATCTACAAGTAAGATTTTGTGCTTAACTTCCATCGTTATGTTCTTTTTTGACTTTCCAAAAGTTGACTTATCCTTTCCCATGCATATTAATATAAGGTTATGTAAAAATTAACTTAATATTTCAAAGAAAACACATTTGAATGTCTTTTATTTAATAACCATAAATAGTTTCTAACTATCTTGTAATGAGTTTGTTTGTGTTTTTATATTACAAAATCATGCACACGTTCTTGGGTTACATGAATGTTGTTACAGGCTATTGTCTCATAACATTATTATAACCATCAATTAACTAAGTCGAAAAGCAATTTCAAGAATGCTTGGTGTTCATTTGCATCGGATTTAATACTAAAAAGAATCTTTTAAAACAATTAAAATGAAAAGAGCAAATTTGACAATTAAGACGTTAATGATGGCAGGGTTGTCACTTGCCGTAGTTGGTGGCATGACATCTTGTAAAAAAGAGGGTTGTACGGATTCAACTGCAACTAATTATGACGAGAAGGCTAAGAAAGACGATGGTTCTTGTGTTGCGGCAGTTCCAGTTGTTTCTGCACCAACGCAGGGTGCTGAAACTAAGACAGGAAAAGTTTCTGCTGATGAAACATGGACATCAAATAACATTTACACATTAAATGGAAAAGTAGTTGTAGAAGATGGCGTTACACTTACTATCGAAGCAGGAACTATTATCAAAGGAGCTGAGGGTCAAGAATCTGCTGCTTCAGCATTAGTTGTTGCTCAAGGCGGAAAATTAATGGCAGAAGGTACTGCTGAAAATCCAATTATATTCACTTCAACTTTAGATAACATTACTTACGATCAGAAAGTTGGTACAAACTTGAAGAAAACGAACAATGAGCTATGGGGTGGTATCGTAATCTGTGGCAAAGCAAAGGTTTCTACAGAAAATGGTGATGCTGAAGGAAACATTGAAGGAATAAATCCTTCAGACGGATTTGGTAAGTACGGTGGTGCAAATGATGCTGATAATTCAGGTTCATTGGCGTATGTTTCTATCCGACACGGAGGAATTTCTATCGGTGAAGGAAATGAATTGAACGCACTTACTTTAGGTGGAGTTGGAAACGGAACTAATATTTCAAACATTGAAGTGTATGCGACTCTTGATGATGGTATTGAGTGTTTTGGTGGTTCAGTTGATATTACTGATGCACTAGTATTCTATCAAGGTGACGATGGATTGGATTTAGATCAAAACTATTCAGGGACTATTTCCGGATTTGCCGTAATTCATGGTGACGGAATTGGAACTGATGAAGGTTTAGAAGTTGATGGACCAGAAGGTTCAACGCACTCTGCCGGTAAATTCACAATTACTAATGGAATCTGTAAGTCTGAAGGTACTGAAGGAACTCCTGGAGATTTTAAATCAGGTGCTCAAGGAAACGTAACTAATGTAACTTTCATGTATTCTAGTGCTTCTAAAAAAGCAATTAAATTCAGAACTAAGTTTGTTGATCCAGGTACAGATTGTACTCATAAAGGTGATGCATACAAGAATTTAATTGATGGTATGCTAGTGTTTGCAGGTGTTAAAACTGATGCTGATGCTTCTGTATATGATGGTGACAAACCTGATACCCCAGTTTGTGTTACTGAATTAGATGCCGCACAACTTTCGGGAAAAGGAAAAGTAACGATCAATGGTGCTGGTTCTTCTTACGATTACAAAACCAAATTTTCTTGGGGAGCTGCTGCAAATAATGGCGAGCTTAACTAGAAAAACACTTAACTATTTGGTAATATACTGTTAAACTAAATGGTAATACAAGGCTACCCTGCTGCAATACTTTTGCAGCAGGGTTTTTGCATCCTACTATAACACTATGAAAATGAATAAAATACTCAGTATTCTGCTTCTTATTTTTTCAATGACCACTGTATTTGCACAGCAAAAACAGGGTTTTGTAAGAGGTAATATTTTAGATGGCGACTTTGGAGGTGCACTAATTGGCGCTACTATTTCTCTTACAGATAATCCTGGTAAAGGAACAATTGCAGATTTAGATGGCAACTTTTCTCTTCCATTAGATCCAGGACCTTATAAAATTAATGTTTCTTTTATTTCATATGCGACTCAAACCTTCGATGTTGAGGTCAAGTCAGGCGAAGTTGCTATCTTGGATGCTACGCTTTCATCTGCAGCTGAAGAACTCTCTGCTTATACAGTTGAAGCAAAAGTTCGAAGAACGTCTGAAATAGCTATGCTGATGGATATGAAAAAGGCAAGTAACGTTACCGATGGTATGTCTGCTCAAACATTCAGAAAAGTAGGGGATAGCGATCTTGGTGGTGCTATGAAAAGAGTAACTGGTGTAACGGTTCAAGATGGAAAACATGTTTATGTGCGTGGTCTTGGAGATAGATATACAAAAACTACGCTCAACGGAATGGCTATCCCAGGATTAGACCCGGATAAGAATTCTGTTCAAATTGATATTTTCCCAACAAATGTTTTGGAAAACGTAAGTGTGTCTAAAACATTTACACCTGAATTAGATGGAGACTTTGCTGGAGGATTAATTGATGTGGTTACCAAAAAGTTTCCTGATGAAAAAGCAACCCAGATTAGCATTGGAATGACCTACGTGCCTGGAATGCATTTTAACAACGACTATATACTTTACAATACAGGAAAAATGGATTGGGCTGGTTATGATGATGGATCTAGAAAACTAGGAATTGGAAAAACCACACAAATACCGAATTCAGTTTTGAATGATGAAAATTTAGAGTCAATAACTAGAAATTTTAATTCTCAATTAGCAACAAAGAGTAAAACAGCATTACCAAACGGTTCATTTGCCTTCAGCCATGGAAATCAAATAAATACAGTTGATGATCGAACTTTTGGATACAACGTAGTATTCAACTACAGAAATGAAACAACATTTTACGAGGAGTTTGAATCAAATGATTACTTAAAGAATATTGACCTTTCTAATCCTGAAATGCAAGCGCAAAGAACAAGAGTTGGTCCTATTGGTAAAAACAATGTGCTTTGGAGTGGCTTAGTAACGGGATCATACAAAAAAGGAAAAAGTGCGTATTCTGTGACCCTACTAAATACTCAGGGCGGAGAGTCTACAGCATCAAGACGAGTTAATAAGGATGTAGAGCAAAATCAAGCGGTTTTAATAGAAGATATTTTGACTTATCAGCAGAGAACATTGTCTACAGTTATGTTTAACGGTAAGCACAAGTTTGGTTTTGTAGAAGTTGATTGGGGTAATGCAAGTTCATACTCACGAGTTTATGACCCTGATTTTAGAGAAACAAAAATTTCTATAACAGATGGCGACACTACTTTGTCTACAGGAACAGGCGCAGGAATACAGCGTTTTTGGAGAGATTTAACTGAGTTCAATAATTCATCAAAAGTGGATGTAAAAATGGAGTTCTCTGACAATTTCACATTGAAGACAGGAGCTGTAGCGACATTAAAATTTAGAGATTTTGAAACTCAAAATTTCAAACATAGACCGGTAAACCTTAGTGATGTATCTATCGATCCAGATTGGTATTTACAAGAAGAAAATGTTTGGCAAGCTTCAAATGATCCTGTTGAATCGTCATCTGGAACCTATACAATTGGAAATTTTCAACCTGCAAATCAGTATACTTCCAGACAAAATTTATTTGCAGGTTATATTGCTGCTGAACAACGAGTATTTAAGAAGTTAAGATTGATCTACGGCGTCCGGTTAGAGCAGGTTAGTATGTATTATACAGGTGAAAATAATACGGGTTCTATTGTTTACAACGACACGAATACCCTTAATGAATTAAATATTCTTCCGTCTTTAAATACAGTTTACGAATTATCTGATAAAATGAACTTAAGAGCAGCGGCAAATAGAACAGTTGCTAGACCGACATTTAAAGAGAAATCAATTGCACAGATATATGACCCAATAACAAAAAGAACATTTGAAGGGAATATTGATTTAGAGCAAACCTATATCAACAACTTTGATTTACGTTGGGAGTATTTTTTATCGTCTAAGGAGTTGATTTCTATTGCAGGTTTTTACAAACAATTTGATGGTCATATTGAAATGGTTTCTTATCTGGTTAGCCCAGATAACATTAAACCAAGAAATAGTGGAAGCGCAGAGGTTTTTGGTGCTGAGTTTGAAGTAAGAAAAGCGATTATAAAATCAAAAGATTCAAGTGCATCATTTTTTAATAAGCATTTGAGTAGATTTTTTGTTTCGGCAAACTTTTCATTAGTTCAATCTAGAGTGGATATGAATAGCGTTTTTGCCGATGATGGTGTTGGCGAAGAAGTATTGACAGAATTAGAGGTAAGAAGAAATAATGCTAGAGATGGGGAAGTAGTTTCAGATTTCAGACCAATGTCAGGACAATCTCCATATGCAATTAATATTGTTCTTTCTTACGACTTACCAGATAATTCAACTAGTGTAGCGTTATCCTACAATGTACAAGGAGAACAATTGACAATAATTGGTTCAGGTAGAGTTCCAGATATATATACTGCATCGTTCAATAGTTTAAATTTCAATGCATACCGTAAGTTCGGAGAAAAACAAAATCACAGGGTTACGTTAAGCGCCAGAAATTTACTGGATGATGATAGAACACTATATTATAAATCGTATGGAGCGGAAAACCAAATTTTCACTTCGTTTAAGCCGGGTGTTGGTATTGGAGTAAAATATACTTACAGTTTCTAAATTGATGTTACATCACATTTCAATAAAAAAATGCCCTTCTAGTTTGCAAGGGCATTTTTTTTGATAAACGATATACTAAAACAACGCAAAAATCGTAAGGTGTCTATGCTGCGCACTTTTACTGTTCTCTTATTGATAATACCCGTAATGAGTTCTTGTAATAAGCAAGAAATTGAATTACCTGCTTTTGTGCATCCTGATGATGTTGGTTTCGAGAAGTTTTATGGTGGTAATAAAGAAGACAAAGCCAATGAAGTTACTCTTTTAAATGACCATTTGTTTGTTGTTGGAACTACCGAAAGCTTTGGTGAAGGCAATGGAGATATTCTGTTGTTGAAATTAGATAACCTTGGAAAAGAACTCCTCCGTAAAACATATGGAGGATCTGGAGCTGAAGAAGGTGAAGGTATTATAAGATTGAAGGACAATAATTTATTAATCATTGGTTCAACAGAAAGCTTTGGTTCAGGCAAAGAAATATTTTTAGTCAAAATAGATCCAAGTGGAAATGAAATATGGACACAAACCTATGGGGGACCTGCTTATGATGCGCCGTTTGATGTAATCGAACATAGTAATGGGGAATTGTCTGTATTAGGAAGTTCGACAAGCTTTGGCCGTGGTGATCTAGATATTCTATATGTGCGTTTCGGTGCAACAGGTGTTGTTTTGTTTCATAAAATGTTTGGGGGTGCCAAAACGGATGGGGGAGCGGATATTATTGAAACCTCTTCTGGCGATTTAATGATGTTCTGCTACACAGCAAGCGAAGGAGCGGGAGATAGAGATTTAATGTTGCTTAAAACCACTCAAAAGGGAGATTCGCTATGGTCTAAGACATATGGTGGAGCTGATTACGAAGAAAGTCAAACCATTCGGTTATTAGATGACGGAGGGTATCTGCTTTGTGGCCATTCGGCTAGTATTGACCCTATTCATGACATGTATGCGTTGCGTCTTAAAGAAGATGGATCAATTTTGTGGGAGAAGAATTATGGGGGCAATATGCATGATGGAGGTCAGGTGGCAATTGTAAATTCAACAGATAATTATGTTTTGGTAGCGCGCAGTATGAGCTTTGGAAACGGCGATAGGAATGCTTACTTGGTTGAGGTAAACGCAATTGATGGTTCCGTTATTCAAGAACAAGTAATTGGAGGGGATAATAACGACCGGATTGATGATATTATTGAATTCAACGGCCATTATTATTTGGTCGGACATTCGAATTCATCGGGGTCTGGAGGCAATGATGTATACGTTGTGAAAATCAAAATTTAGGTCTTTTTTAAGCCACTTATTGATATATAAATAAGCAGCAACTTTCATTTTCTCATACGGTTTGAGAGCCTTTTAAATAGTGATAAATTCCACGAAAATCAGAAAGACAATTCGATTTCTAAAGCTGGAATGAACGAGAGCTGCTAGCAAGAAAGAGATTTCGTAAATTTCCAAATGTTGGTTTCTGCAATTGGGCAGTTTATTCTAGGCTTCAGCAGATCATAAGTAATGGCTAGTTGTTACATACTAGTGTGAAGGGTAAAAAAGTGGCAAAGCAGAAGCCTTAGAATATTATACTCAGAGTCCGGGCAATTACTTTTTTACAACTAATATGATGTCAAGTCACAAGTTCAACAGGAATTAGTTACAACAGATGATGAATTGACTAAAATTCAAGTCAAAAAATCTCAAAAAAAGCAATTAGGAAACCTCAAAAGGATTTATTGGAGATTCAATAGAAGTTTCAATTTCCGATATTCTAATAAATGGAAGCAAGGCTAGTTAAAATGAAAGGGTAAAAAATGACAATAGTTTTACTTATGACTTTTGCAAAAAATAAAGTAGAAAAATGGCTGGTCTTAGGCGAGATGCCAGTAATAAGTTGATTGAAATACTATGTTGAATCCCAATTGTACAGTCATAGTTGGATTTTTTATTTGGTGAAAGTGTGGTTTTGCAGTATTTTCGATTTCTTAAAATCATAAAAAACTCACTATGAAAACACTATTAATTCTTTTTTCTATTTCGATTCCAACATTTTTGATTGGACAAGTAACGCTTGACTCAGCCTCTATCATACCAGGTGTTGGCACAAAAGTAGATTATTACATTATGAGCAATTCTGCGACTTTTGCTGGGCCAGGAAATGCAGGTACTAAGGAAGTTTGGGATTTTTCAAAAATGACAATAGGCGATTCCACAGACCTTGAGTTTGAAGCTGTTCGAGGTGGATTTCAAGCAGACCCAGGTAACACTAATTTGTGCGAGCAATACACTGGATTTAACGGAGCACGTATTCAATATAAGTCTACACCATCAGATTTGTACATAATGGGAAGTAGAAGCGGAGCAACTCAGACGAGCTATGGAAAGGATAGTTTATTAAAGTTCAAGTTTCCTGTAGCTTATAATAACACCAATACTACAGGATATTATTTTGACGCTGGCACTAGGTTTCGTCCAAATCAAAGGAGGGGTGAATACAAGACTACTGTTGATGGTTGGGGTGCTATTCTTTTACCATTTGGAGGTTTAAATGAAATCCTTAGAGTGAAAATTGAAGAGTCATATAATGATACTTCTACGTTTTTCGGAACCGAGACCATAATAGCATATTCTAGTACCACCTATGAGTTTTGGCAAAAAGGAACTGGGAGTTATGTAATGAGTATTAAATATGCAGATGAAGATGGAGATTTAGATACAGTTGTTACCTATAGAAAACAAGATCAGGTTATCATTTCACCAGTTGATACTTCAACTGAAGATACCACCTCAATAATTGAAATTCAAACAAAAAAGACACTTCAATTATTTCCAAATCCAGCTTCAACGCAGATTAAAGTTTTAGGAAATGATATTGCTGCGAATGTTAAAGTTCATATTTCTAATATGAGTGGAAGTATTTATGAAGTTTTGGAATTTAATTCTGGGGAATTTGATGTTTCTGAATTTCCAAAAGGAATTTACTTTCTAATGATCGAAGGTGAGGAGTATCTGCCTATTCGATTTATAAAACAGAATTAATTAAGATTTTAATTAAAAATCAAAACCTCGTGTACCTTTGGTCACGAGGTTTTTTTATGACCATTATTTTTCTACATGATGTTTCTTGACCCAGCTCTTTGGGCTTTATTTCTGAATTCGTTTCTGGCAGCGACCATTCTTCCGATTGGTTCAGAACCCTATTTGACGGGCCTTATTCTTACCGATTATCCTCCAATTCAATGTTTAGTTTATGCTTCGATTGGAAATACGCTTGGAGGAATTACCTCCTTTTATTTCGGAAGATTGGGTAAGTGGGATTGGATAGAAAAATACTTGAAAATTAAAAGAGAAAAAGTGGAAAGCTTTAGTTCTAGAGTTAATCGCTATGGAGTTTGGACTGCTTTCCTAACTTGGCTGCCTTTTATTGGAGACCCTATTGCGGTTGCCTTAGGGTTCTTTAGAGTAAATGCAATTCCAGTATTTGTTCTAATGTTTTTAGGAAAGACTTTGCGGTATGCGGGATTGATTTACATTGTTCAGCAAGGGGTGAGTTGAAGTGTTAAAACCAAATCCTTGTAATACCTTTTACCGAGTTTCCTTTTTTTAATAATACTCAGTTTTTCTGATGCGAAAAGTGAATAGAACTCAGGAAGCGAAGCACGCTCAGTAGCCCCAACAGAATTGAAAAGCAAATACATGAAATTAATCAAAGCTTTCTGAAATTTTGATGAGTTATTTGAAAAATCAGTAACCACCATAGAGCCCTCTTCTCGAAGAATAGACTTGGTTTTAAGTAAAAACTTATGGCAATTAACGTCACTAAACAAGTCCAATATAAACGGAAGAGCTACTAAATCAAACTTCTTATTCGTATCCCACTCAAAAATGCTTTTACATTGAAAATCGACCCTTGCTTGGTCTTGAATTGAAACTCTCTTTTCAGAAAGTTCAATCATTTTTGAGGAAGATTCGACGTAGGTTATCCTAGTTTTTGGGTATTGGTTTAAACAAAAAGACAAAAGCTCTCCACTGCCACCGCCAACAATTAAAATTTGCGCAGGGTCAAGGTTTTTAGTAAGAAAATGGGTTTGTGCTTTAAAAAGCAAATCTCCAAAAACCAGTTTCACAAAAAACAGGTAATATGGAGCTATAAGGTTGTATCCATTCATTTTTCTATGCGGTTTTGAGGTTTCTCAAAACCAAAGCTATGAACAGTGTAAAAGGCCGATTTTATACAAAAAGATGTTCTAGATCGTCTTTTGAGTAACGGTACTTCTCTTTTAATTCGTCTTCACGGACAAATTTGAATGCATCATTATTCAGTAGTAAAAAGTTACTTTTCCCCTTTTGTGCTTTAGCTTTCTTTCGATTTTTAAAGTTTGTAATTCGTCTTAAGGTCATTGATGTTTAATTTGCTGCAAAAATAGCGATTAAATCAATGTAAGTCAAGCACTTGCTTCAGTCCTGTGTTAATTATTTTCGCACTTTTTGTTAAATCTTCAACAGTGTGAGCTTCCGATACAAAACCGACCTCATATCCAGAAGGGCCCATATAAACTCCGTTTTCTAAAATATAGCTATACAATTCCTTGAAGAAATCCATTTTAGCACTATCAATTTCATCTGCTTTTGTGACTCTATTCGAGCTAAATGTTAACCAAAATATGGAGCCGGCTTGCTGCATATGAAATCCAGATGCTGCAGGAATTCCTTCTGTTACTTTTTCAATGAAAAAGGCGGTTTTCTCCTCTAAATCTTTGTAGAAATTTGATTTTAAGCATTGCTCTAAAGTTGCTTTTCCCGAACTCATTGCAACAGGATTTCCAGATAATGTTCCAGCTTGGTAAACAGGCCCGTCAGGAGCAACGCAAGACATGACTTCTTTACTTGCTCCGTAAGCTCCAACTGGCAATCCACCACCAATAATTTTTCCGTAAGTGATAATGTCAGGCTGAATATTGTATAATCCTGCTGCTCCTTCAAAACCAACTCTAAACCCACTAATTACCTCATCAAAAATCAAAAGGATGTCATTGTCTTTTGTGATTTTTCTCAGGAAGTTGAGGTACTCAACATCCTGAACCAATAACCCATTATTTGCTGGAATGGGTTCAATAATAATACACGCTAAATCATGGCCATGTTCTGCGATTGCTTGTTCAATGGCCTCTTTGTTATTTAACGGAGCTACTAGTGTTTCATTTACATAAGCTTCTGGAATTCCCGCTGAAGAGGAAGTTCCTAAGGTCACCAATCCTGAACCAGCATTAACTAATAAAGCATCTAAATGGCCATGATAGCAACCTTCAAATTTTAAGATTTTGTTTTTACCAGAATAACCTCTAGCCACTCGAACTGCAGACATCACCGCCTCGGTTCCTGAACTAGTAAATCGAATTTTTTCTATGAAGCGGTTATTCGAAATGATTAAATCACCCAATTCATTTTCGAGTTGAGTTGGGGCTCCAAAAGAAGTCCCCTTGTCTAGCGCTGCAACAATCGAATCTCGAACTCCTCTATGATTATGACCTAGAATTAAAGGCCCCCATGAACAGCAAAAATCAATATATTCGTTTCCATCAACGTCGTAAATGTGACATCCATCTCCTCTATCAATAAATATTGGATCACCTTTAACTGATCGAAATGCACGCACGGGTGAGTTTACTCCACCCGGGAATAAATCTTTTGCTTTCGAATATAGTTTATCTGAATTTTCTCTAATCATGGCTTTGAAGTCCTTTTGTTTATTAGGCTTTACTAATTTTGAGGTTTGCAAAAATAACCTTATTAAGAGGACAAAAAAGTAGTCAAATGGATTTCAGATGGGACAAAAATTTTGCTAAAGAATTAGATAAGAACGATGAATTAAGCGTTTATCGCAATGAATTTATTTTTCCTCAGCACGATGGAGAAAACTGTATTTATCTCACAGGAAACAGTTTGGGGTTACAGCCAAAAGGAGCAAAAGCGGCGTTGCAGCAGGAGTTAGATGACTGGGGAAAATATGGCGTGGAGGGTCATTTCGAAGCTAAGAATCCTTGGTTTGCTTATCATGAAATGTTTGCTGACCCACTTTCTGAAATAGTTGGTGCAAAACCAGTGGAAGTCGTTGCGATGAATGGGTTGACTACGAATTTGCACTTAATGATGGTTTCCTTCTACCGTCCAACAAAAGAACGATTCAAAATAATTTGCGAAGGAAAAGCTTTTCCTTCTGATCAGTATGCACTTGAGACACAAGTTAAGCATCATGGATTAAAGCCTGATGACGTCTTGGTTGAACTTGAGCCAAGAGAAGGAGAGCATACCATAAGAACAGAAGATGTTTTAAAAGCCATAGAAGAAGTTGGGTCTGAATTGGCATTGGTAATGATCGGTGGGGTGAATTACTACACAGGTCAAGTTTTCGATATGAAAACCATTACCGAAGCGGGTCAAAAACAAGGAGCTTATGTTGGT
>Ga0075118_10000561_pt1 | contig 32754 bp, 20 predicted proteins | sample AntAceMetag02UKE_FD_69794 | JGI IMG/M metagenome (GOLD analysis project Ga0075118, IMG submission 69794) | Saline lake microbial communities from Ace Lake, Antarctica - Antarctic Ace Lake Metagenome 02UKE | ecosystem: Environmental > Aquatic > Non-marine Saline and Alkaline > Saline | place...
CAAGAAACGCGTCAATGGCCATCCCTGGGCGGTCCTCGGGTCCATCGCCCCCTGACCACTGGTAGTCATCAAAAGCCAGTATGCCCCAGGGTTTTAGGCACTCGTAGGCATTGACGGCATCTTTGAGAACTCCGTATGCTGTGTGGTCTCCGTCTATGTAAATGAAGTCAAATTTTTCTTGGTTATTTCTGAAGAAGTGGTCACTGGTCAATTTCACTTTGATAATTTTTTTCTCGTTGCGTGCCACTAAAATTTTTGCGTCATAGACGCTTTCTACCGTCCCCCAGTCCAGAGCGTGATGAGCCACCTCATCAGACCCTTCCCACGTGTCTACGTCGACAAGTACCGAGTCAGTGCCCCTGAGCACGTTGTTGTACAGCCACACACTGGCGTCCCCGGTGTAGGCGCCTATTTGGAGGGCACGTATATTTTTCCCACCATAGTCTGGAAGAACAATATTTTCAAAGTTCTCTTGGCCGTCTTTGGCAAACCAGTTGGGGAGGGTACTCATTCCTTGAGCCTACCACAATGGGAGGGTGGTTTAGGGGCTAGTGCTCTAGCCAATAATGTTGATAGTGCCGACCATAGCTGAATGGTTTTGGCACTGGTAGTACAAAGTGCTTGGGGCACCAGCATCTATCGTAAACTGAAGCCCACCCACGGCGACACCGTTGTTCGTAACGCCAGTGTTGTATACGTCTCCCGAAGAGTAGCCCGCCCCAGTAGTCTGAATCCAAAATGGGTGCCCAGAAGCGTTTACAGTAAAGAAGTATGTGTTACCACGAACTAGGGTTAATGTGGGATTATCGCTGCCGTCTATAACGTAGGCAGATGACCCGTTGTTAGTTACTTGAAAGTTCTCAATAACAGTAAGTCCGTCAGCCCCATCGGCTCCTGCAGGACCAGTAACTGTGCTGTCCCCGCCAACGGGTCCTTCGGGTCCCTCGTCCCCCTGGGGACCAGTGGGTCCAGTAGGTCCAGTGACCGTACTATCGTCACCTGTTGGTCCTGTGACCGAGGGTCCAGTAGGTCCTGTGGGTCCAGTTGGCCCTGTTACTGTGCTGTCCCCCCCGGCAGGTCCGGCAGGTCCGGTAACTTCGGGACCAGTAGGACCAGTTGCCCCTGTGCCCCCGGTGGGGCCTGTAGGTCCACCGGACGGCCCTGTGGAGCCCGTTGGCCCCGTAACCTCGGGACCGGTAGCTCCAACTGCGCCTACTGCACCGGTTGGTCCGGTCGGGCCAACGGGTCCCTGGATTGGTCCAGCGTCAGCCCACTCTTCGTTTAGGCTCGACCAGATGTACAGGTCCTCCTGAACAATGTAGCCGTCACCCACGTTCCCAACGGGATTGTCGGCTTCGAGAAATTCTAAAGCTGTATATGTTCCAAGGATGCTAATTCCGGAGCCGCCCGGACCTGTGGGTCCAGCGCCCCCTATGCCGCCAGTGGGTCCAGTAGGTCCAGTAGGTCCAAGCCCAATGTAGGCCAATTGTTCCCAGCCACTGTTGTTTGTGTAGAAGTAAACCTCGCCGTTGCTGGGCTTTACCCATATGTTCCCAATCTCTGGGTACCCTGGCTGATTTTCTAGGTACGTGACAGTAGTAGTCCCAACAGTTTCGTAAAGCAAGTTCATAGAAAACGAGACACTATTTGTATTTGAAAGAACTGTAACTACATCATTTTCTTCAACAATAAATCTAAATGTTTCGTAGGACTGTCCAGCCTTCACTAGCAGATTGTATGTCAAATAGATTCTGCTGTTTTCGGAAGATGTTCCTGCTGGCTGAATGTACACCGTTGTCTCGGCTTCATTCAAAGATTTGTTTGCAACAATCACAGAGGACACACCCGTAGTACCAACTGCGGGCAGCGCTGTGGGTGTGTTGGCTACCGGGTTAGCTACACCTACTCGGGTTACTGCCATGTTGTTATCGCTTCCTTAGCATCTATGGTGGGCATTACTAGGCGGACAGACTTCTAATTTCCAGGGCGCCGGTCATTGCTGGGTGAACAGAGCAGATGTATCGCCAGGTTCCGGGGCTCGATATAGCAACTTCCCAAAAAAGTTTTCCGCTTGTTTTCCCCTGAGCTAAGCTCCCTGTGGACAAAGTGCCGTCATCCTCGACGTGGGTTAGCCCTGATGTGATGTTGGAGTACCCACCGCCAGTGTCGAGCTGTATCTGGAAAGGATGAGACTCAGAGACGTTTGTGAGGTCAAAGCACAAGCTCGCCCCTGAGAGCGCGTAGATAGAGGGGTTGTCCCCTGTGTAGTGGCTGTTGAACTGGTATGCTCCGGAGCCGTTATTTGACACGTCTAGTGTAGCAATTGCGTTGTAGGCGGGCCCTGCAGGTCCAGCAGGTCCTGTGGAACCGGAACCGGAACCGGAGCCTACGGGCTCCCAGGTGGTAGAAGTTCTAATTTCTAAGGCTTCGAATTCTGTGTTGTACCTGACGTACCCTTCTTCAGCATCGCCTCGGCGTTCACCAGTTGTGCCTTTGTCCACATAGACAGTGTTGTTTATCCCACGAACTATCTTGTTTGTGAAAGTCTGCGCGAGGTCTCCTTGACCGACAGCGTCGTCCTGAAGAATTCCGTACAAGCTGAAAGAAACGCTATCGGTGCTGCTGCGGACAAAAACAGCGTCACCGGAGTTGACAGCAAATCTAAAAGTCTCAAAACTTACCCCGTAACCCACGGTCAAGTTGTCAGCAATGTAGACGTACGAGCCCTCGGTTGATGACCCTGACGGAGCCACGTACACCACGATTTTTGGAATCGGAGTGAGTGAGGGGGAAATGTTGGTGACGATTATGGATATCAGGTAGCTGTGCTGAAAGGTGTACAACCCTGTGCTTACGTTTGTAGCGGGCCGAACCGCAGCTAATCTTTGAATTGCCATGGGTACTCCTCCTAAGCCTGTGCCTCGCCCCATGACAGTCTAGCGGAGCAGAGTGTCTCTTGACCTGTAAGACGTGCTACTGCAACGGTGAGAATGTCTGGGCCGTCTGGGAATACTGAGTCGCCGCCGAGAATAGAGTTTGACAGCTCAAACAAGTCACTCAAGTTGACGTTAGTTGCTTGCTCTTCCCCCTGGTTCCCAGATGCTTTGAAGTTGTACACCTGGATTCCGCCGGAGATGGTGTCGTTTGATGTGTGCTCAACAACCTGGACCAGCGACGGCGTCTCCACACCTGTAAAGTTCAAGTTGTTGAGTCGAGAGTTCAGCAGAACCTTCACGTCGACCAGTTGGTTTGTTTGGACACCAACCTCCTGAAGCCGGAGCTGCATTCGGTTGATAATGTCTCGGTCGCCTAGCGCACCTGTAAGACCTTCAGAAACTGAGGGGCTCAGTCGGATAGAGATAAGAGGCTGATAGTTTGTACCAGAAGTGTTGTTTAGCGCACCCACGGGGGAGATGGTGTAGCTGGACTGAGTGTTTCCACTATTTTCGAAGTCAATCACGTCTGAGAGAACGTAACCCGTGGCAGACACAGAGCTGATGCTTCTTGCGTAGCGGTACTGGTAGTACCTAAACGTGTTGGCATCTACTATCTGGCTCACTCGTGCTACCCCGGCAAATCCGAGATAGCTTGTAGTGCTCTCTGGAATACTGATAAGGACATAATCATCCACCGAGAGACCGTGAGAGCCACTTGTGTCTACAGTCACAAGATAGTTGCTCTTGCTGATGGTGGTAATATTGGTTGCGGTCTGGGTAGCTGCCTCGAGGGAGTTAGTCATAGCAATATTATTTGTGTCAATTGCCCTAACAAAATATATATTTTCATTAATAAGGTAGCTGTAGGGGTTGTACTCACTAATAAACCGCGTCCGAGGGTTTTGACTGTTAGACTGCGGCAGACCGTTGGTGCCTACACCCAGGAACTGAACCGAGTCCCCGCTGGCAAACCCGTGAGATGGGATGTTAATAATGTCAGTGTCCCTGTCAAGAGCGTTAGACCCGAAAGTTTTCGAGGTAGTGCCCCCGATTGACAGTGTCTGGCTGGACCTCGTGAACAGGTACGCCTTGTCGTCGTCAAATCGTCCATCCATGATGACCGAGGTACCCCAGTGAAACAGAGACGGAATGTAGGTCGGGTTATCGAAGGTTGTTACTTCATAGCGGGCTGGCAAGTTACCAGAGCGGAAGTAGGACTCATAGAGTTCGTTGTTGTGTGTAAACTCGTGCGTGTACTGCACTTGTCCGCTAAGAGTCTTGAATCCAAAGCGGATTTTACCGGCACCGTACCAAGAGTAGTCCATGTAAATCATCTGGATTTTGGAAAGGTCAAGGTTGTACCCTGTGGGCCCAGTTCCATCAGAAGGGTCAAGGTTCCAGTCTTCTTGAGGAATTTTAGTGTCTACTGTCAGGGTCGCAATGATTCCAGTTTTGGCAGGAGTCAGTGAGTGGGAGGTTGTTGTGCCTATATTGGAGAGGTTTACAAAGTTGACTGCGTCTGGCAAAGCTTTCAATTTGAAAGTATTGCTCGTCAAAACAGTTACATAGTACGTCCGCCCGTTGACCAGTCCGCCAATAGGCTCGCCGTCAATAGAGTTGTAGACGACCGGGATACTCTCGGTGAATCCGTGGCTCAGAATGGTGAACACGTCAGTGAGTGTTTCTACCGCGGTAGCAGGGTCAAAGATTTTTTCGGAGCCCGAGGACCCCTTGTACTCTGGCTTGATAGTGAGCCTAGAGTTCGATTCAATGCTGGCTACGCGATACGACTGTCCTCGCAACACGAGGTAGGAACCCACCTCAAGTTGTGTCATAAAGGCCGTGTTTGTGCCGAACACCCGCTCTGACCCGTTCAAGCACGCGAGTGTCCCCGCGGCTTGCTGGGTAGATGAGCGACGAACAGCGTAGAGTTTGTCCCCATCAAATTCGTAAAACATCCCGTTTTGGAAGTCGAACATACCTGCGCGAATGGCTCCGTTGCTCCACTCAGTCACGTGGAGTCTAGGGTATCCGTAGACCGTAGGCTCAACAATTTCTTGCTGAGCAATGACAGTAATGTTGAAGGAGTCAATAACTGTGACTTGGAATGTCCCATTGTATACAGGGTTGTCTACGCCAAACTGGTCTTTAGCGTCCTCGACCTGGATGGTCAAGCCATTGATAAGCCCGTGGACCCGCCTGGTACGTATCTGGATGACATTCGAGGACCCAACTCTGTACATTGTTTCGATGTCAATGCTGGGCTTGAAGTTGACAGCAGCCGAGGTCTGGATGCCCTTACCGGACTGGTACCTAAAGTACTTACGAGTCTGGCGCACAATCTGAGCAAATGACGTCCCCGTACCAGTTGACATCTCAACACCGCCGTCAAAGGGGCGGTGAAGAGCGTACCCCTGTGGGCGCACGTAAACGAATGTTGGGTAGGAGTACGCAACATTCTCGTAGGCTGTGGTGTACGGGCGTGTTACGGTGATTTGGGTGTCCGAACCAATAGCTGCAATTTTACGAACAATGGGCGCCACAGGGACAACATGGTTCAAGAAAAGCTGACTTCCAGACCCAGCGGTCGCAAGGTCTACAGTGTTCAAGTTTCCCACAGCGTCGACACTTGTCGAGTGGAGTGTGACAAAGTTGCTGCTGCTGGTGACTACCGACCCCGTGGCCGAGACGTTCGTAATATTGGAGCCCTCTGAGTTGAACTCAAAAGTGGTTGCCGAGGGGACGGCAATGATGACGTGCTCGCCATTAAAGATTTCAGGACTGACTCCTGAGATATCCGCTATGGTAATAACGTTTCCAACCTGCAAGTCGTGGTCGGTGGTAGTAGTAATCCTTGCCACTTCATTTGTCCGGTAGCGTGAGGTGATGCTCCGGGAAACGGCGTCCACTATTCTGCGTGTGTAGTAGTAGCTGTTGTCCACCAAGGGCGCGGGGGCAACGCCTACCCCGCCTTCTTGAACGGCGAGAGCTCCTGGGTCCTGGTTCTCTACGGCAAGAGTAAAGCTCTCCGCGGCTGTATACCTAAACTCAAAAATTCCTGCATTTACTGAGGTAATAGTAAACGTTCCCTCAAAATCCGGTGCAGAGGTGCTACTCAGACCCTCAATAGAGACTGTGTCCCCGACTAGGAAACCGTGAGTCTCACTAGTTGTCATAATTCTGGTTGTGCCAGAGCTCTGGATTCGTGCGACTCCCAGCCTACGGCCACCGGAACCGGGATTGAAGACGACGGACTCACCGGTGATGAAGGGGTGAGATGCAACGAGAATCTGGTTGGTAGCGGTGTCTACGTCTGAAGACTCAAAGTAGCCTTTGTCCGCTCTGTCTTGTGGGAACAAGCGGAACGCGTCACCCACTTTGAGAATCTTGGAGAACGTAGTTCCTGTGCCATCAACAAGAACAGAATCTACTGTTGTTGCGACTGTTCCAGTCCCCGTGACCTGCCCACTAATCTGTGAAGAAGTGAAAGTGTGCTCTGCCCCTGCACCTGTAGTTGTGATAGTCAGCGGAACCCCCGAGGCAGCGTTTTCGGCTGTGGAGGCAAGCTTGATAAAGTCTTTGTTGACCGTAATAGCAAAGTAATACGTTGCATCTACCAGCCCGCCAAGAGTTGTCCCGCCGCCGTTAGAGTACACAATTTTTGTTCCGGTCAAAAGCCCGTGGGACGCTAGACTAATAATGTTCTGGTCCAGGTCTACTGAGAACTGGGGATTAAACGTTTTGACAATTGCTGGGACTGTCCCGTTAGCTGTAACCTCAAAAGTGGTTGCAGAGGGGACATCGCTGATTTCATACGTGCCATCAGGGGTGCGGATAAGGGACTTGAGGGTGTGTACCCCTGTGGGGACAGCATTGCTTAGCAAGTCAACAGCCACTCCGTTTTCGGAGTTGTTGAGCGTCGTAGCGAGCTTGAGTGTGTTTCCATCTATTGATATGACATAGTAGGGAGTAGCTGAAGTCAGACCACCCAGCGCAGTGCCACCGGCGGTGTCGTATTCTACAAGCTCGCCGCTGGAGAACCCGTGATTAGGGATTGTTATTGTGTCGACCACGTAGTCAATTGATTTATTGACAATCGAGTGGGCGCCCACTCCAACACCTTTAATGTCCGCAATTTCTGTGAACGAGGCGTCAGAAGACAATCTAATAGTGTTGTTGTCTACTTTTTGGGTGTAGTAGGTTTGCCTGTTATTGAGTCCAGTGATTCCTGTGTCAGTCACAGCAAAACCATTGAAAGACTCTGTGGTAATTTCTACCAAGTCAGCGAGCCCGCCGGGGTTTGCTCTCCCTGTAATCGTGTCGTCTGCATCCAATCGGATGTTTCCTGTAAGGGGGGTAGGGGAGTCTGGGACATTCTGAAGAAGACATAGTCCTGTTACCACTGCAGCCGGAATAGTACCAACGTTGTTGTTGGGGTCTACAAACTGAAGGCGGTTAGCCGCGGGGATGCCCGTGACAATGTGAGTTCCATTGAAGCTCTCAAAGTCGGACCCGGTCATGTTGCTGATAGTCACGGTGTTGCCGACTTCGAGATTGTGTGTCGTGTTTAAGGTGACATCGCAAAGGAAGGAGCTACGGTTTCTGTTCACGACACCAAAGCTTGTTACGTTAGCCACGGTGGGCCGTGTCACAGTAAAGTTGTTGCTGTCAATGTACCCGCTGACAACATACTGCCCCTCAAAGACAGTGTCGTTTCCCCCAGATATAGTGCTAGCAGTCATAGTCATACCAGGGACAAACCCGTGCTCAAATTCCGTGGTGTAGAGAGCGACGTTGTGGGATAGAAGCTGCCTGTTGACCAAAGCATAGTCGAAGTAGGGCACGTTTATAGCACGAATTTGGTGGCTTGCGTACACGAGACCGTTGATGTTTTGCTGGGCTATCGACGTAGAGTTCGCAGTTATGTACTCAATTTGGTTGGCGCCAGGTGTGCCAGTAATTGTGATAAAGCCCTCGAACTCAAGTGGGTCATCACCGGTCACCTGTGTGATTCTCAGCTTCTCGCCGACCTCCATGTTGTGGGTGCCGTCCAGCTGCATAGTTACGACATTGGCATCACGTCGTCTCCATGTAATTCCAATACTGTAAACAGTGTCCAAGAAGTACGCACGGCGCACCCTGCCTATTTGGGTGGAAGTCTCATTGAAAGCTACCGTGAGACTTACCCCTGTGTCTACATCGTAGTAGAACTCGTTGGGCCCATTCGTCCCGGCGACAATCCAGTCACCGACAAACTCAGCTGTGCTTGATGGGGTGCCATCATTGAATTCGGTAATACGGACACGAAAGTTGGTCCCCAACCGGTGCGGGTTGTCCGTCCGAACATAGCGACGTGCACCTGCCGAAGAGCGGTCGACAATGTTGGTCTCAGCCGAATAAAGACTGTCGGACCCATCGGTGAAGTCCCGCATCTGGAACCAGGCGTCTCCGCCGTCGCTCCAGCCGTGGGGCTCTGTGAAGTTTAGGTACATGTCGTTGCTACCAGTCAGCCGGATGCTCTCAACTTCGTTGGTGACAGAGTCATCAAGTTCCGAGTAGAACTCGTCCGCATCAATAATCTCACTTACACGGAACTCACGATTGAATACGTTGCGGAACCTATTCTCCATGCTGATAACGCTCACACGGTCGCCGAGCTCCACGTCATTTGTTGTGCCAAGGTTTAGGTAGACCCTGGTGCGCTTAGTAAGCCCTCTAGAGTCAACGTAGTGGCTTCTCTTGGAGACGTACCCCGTGGCCTGCTCCTGGGACTGGGTGTGGCTTGCAAAGTTGTTCCTGAATCGAAGTCTTGTACTCGCCCCACTCAGACCAGTTTCAATGTTGTCGATACGTGCAATTGGCTTCACTGATGAGCTGGTCCCAACTATAGCTGGGTCCTCTGTGTAGAAGGAGTCAAAAGGAAGTTGTAAGTTGTCATCCTTCTCAAACTCACCGTTCTGCGTCCCAGCGGTCCAGTAGAGGCCGTACTCGTCGACTCCCGAGCTGGTTCCACCTGGATTCCAAGATGAGTCCGCCACAAACCACTCGCCATTGAAGTACTCTCCGTAGGGCGCGGGGATTCCCTCGACCTTAATTGCGTACCCCACGTCATGGTAGTGGGGGCGGTCGAAGTAAAGTCCACGAGTTGTGCCGTTGCTGTAGAGCCCTCTGATTTTGACAGACCGGTCCCCAAGGAAGTACTCGTAGTCGAGGTCACGGATGTAGGCGGCTCCCTCAGGGGCTGGTCCATCAGCCTGAGTAAAATTTTCTTCCGAAGTGAAAGAGAACTCGTTGGCTGACTGGATACCAGTAATTCTCCAAAAACCATTCCACCGGCGGTCATCGTTCACCGTGTCGGAAGGCAGGCCAGAAACAGTGACAAACATGTTGGTCAGCAGGTCGTGGTCTTGTGCCGTGGTCATGTATCTGGTTGTTCCAGAGCTTCGGTAGTTTGTAATCTCAACAATGGGGAATGCGGCTGCGGTGTCAGGACGCTGCACCTGGTCCAGAGAAATAAATTGGTTGACCTCAAAACTGCCGTTTGTGACCGTGTCAATATATTTGTACACACCGCTCGCGTACAGGGCACGAATTTCAAAGTCCCGGGATTTAGCGTACTGGACTGTTTGCCCCGTGACAAACCCATGGCTAGGGATGTAAATGCTGTCTTCTAGTTCGTTGACAACAGTAAAGATAAAGCTGTGGACAGTGCCCTGACCCAAAGAAGTCAGGTTCAACTCGGGCCCGCCCAGGGACTGACTCAGAGTAAATGTGTTAGCATCTACAACCTCTTTGATGTAGTACGTTGCGTTATCTTGGAGAGGGGTAACTTCATCTTGCTCGTTTGTCCGGTACCTCACAGGCTGGTTCGCCAAGAACCCATGGTTGGGGATTGTGAACCTGTTTGTCTCCAAGTTGACAACAACTTTTCGGAACCCTTCAGATGTTGCACCCGAGGGGGCCGTGATATTGATGGTAGTGAAAGAGGGTCCTGGGGTCGTGCTAAGCCCAAAGGTGTAGTCGTCAAGTACAGTGACGTAGTAGGCAGTGTTTGCAGCTAAGGTAGCCACAGGAGTTTCGGAGAAGAAGTAGTTGATAGCTTCACCATCAAAAAACCCGTGGGGCTCCGTGAAGTGAAACTTGTTGTTGTGCGTGTCTACAGTAATAGGAACTAAAGCGTGAGTAGAAGTTCCGGCTGCGGCAACCGCAATAGAATTGATTTCGTTGACAGCGTCTTCTGGGCTGCCGTACAGCTCAAATCCAAAGACTGAGGACTCGACCAAAACAACGTCGACAGACCCTTCAGCATCTGGTTCATTCCAAGTTGTGGTTGTGATGGGTCGACCCAACAACTGCGTGGACCCATTGTAAGTCCCCTCAGACGTGGCTACATTGAGAGCTGTTGTGACAACCCATGAGCCCCCACCGCCGCTCCAGAAACGAGAAGAGCGGTTGTTCGGTGCGCCTCCGCCGTAACCTCCAGCGCCTCCTGCTCCGCCCCATGCCTGTCCGTCAGAACCTCCACCGCCGCCGAAACCTCCGGACCCTGACGAAGTGCCCGCTGGGTACCCTCCAATCCCTCCTTGAAGGAACCCTTGGCCACCGCCACCGCGCTCTGAGTCGCCACCGTTGGAGTAAAACCCCCCACCGGCACCTCCCGAGGAGCGCCCTATGGCGCCCTGTCCTTCGAGTCCACCGGTGTACCCGACCTGGGATGTTCCACCTTCGGCGGTGGTCTCACCATTACCACGGTCCGCACCTCTGGCGGTGGTGGAGAAGACAGAGGAAGACCCACCTCCGGCAACAAACAGGGGGACGTTACCGTTTTTGCGGGCAACAAATGTCCCACCGGAGGACGCGGGGTAGGCCGTGCCGTTCGGGGCGAACTCCCCAACTTGTCCACACAGAATAGTAATAACTTCGCCCTTAGTAAGGCGTACTTCACCAATAATTCGTGCGCCCAGACCCGCCTGAGCGTTTCCTTGGCGTCCAGAAGCGCCTCTAACATCAAATCGGTAGACTCCGTCTACGGGAACTGTCCAGTCCTGGTACCCCTGGAAGTCACCCTGGGAGATATAAGTGGTCGCCCAGCTTGCCCCCCCAGCAACATATTCGTCACGAAGAGCAGTGATTGTGGGTCCGTATCGCCCAGTAGCTCCACCTGTAGTGAATGTCTGTGTTTCAAAGTTGTAGAGGCTACTGCCACCTAAACCGTCCAGAAGGTTTCGGACAAAGTAAACATCTCCGGATGTGAGCCCGGTGAGGGGGGTCTCATTTGTGAGATACTTCACTGCCTGTTGGTCAGCGTACTTGACAGATGAGATATTGAATTCGTTATTGTACACCGCTGGAAAGTTGAGTGTTATGCGACCATCTGAAAAGTTGATGAGGTCGAGACTGGCACCCCCGGCTGTCTCGGCAAATCCTACGGCAAACCCATCTGTGTTGACAAAGTAAATTTCTTCGCTTGTGACTCCGAGAATGTCCCCGGTTTCTTCGCGGAACACCCAGGCGCTCTCATCTGTGACGTCAGATGGGAGAGTTGTGGCGAGGGTGCGCCCAGGGAAGTACACATAACTGTCCTCGAGGTTGACGTTAGTCTTCCTGAGGGAGTGTGTACCTGCACCACCTGCAGCAGTGATATTTAATGCCATTTAGCGAGGCTCCTTATGGGTTAGTTCTATTTACAGTTTACAACAATAATTAGCGGACGAATACCGCTAAGCCAGTGAAAAGACGGTCATTTGTGGCGCCAGTGTCATAGCTACTGCCCCAGAAGTGACCCCCGGTTCTGAAGTTATAGTTCGAAGTATAGTTAAATCCAATACCTCCACCGAAGCGACCACTAGTGTTCGTGGTCCCGCCCATACCAATCATCGACGCGCCGTGCCCAGTAACGTTACCCGAGCCGACAGGGTCGTACCCACCGGTCATGTAGCTGTCCAGGCTCCCGTAGTTGTTAGCACGGTCCGAGAGCATTTTGAATCCGAAAACAGTGGGTGTTTGTGCCTGGTTTGTTCTTACCCCTGGGAAAGTCTCCAGACGGAGATTAAGAGCGTATTCCAATTGCTGGACATCAGGGAATAGCCACTGGTCCGCGTAGGTGGAGAGGTTTGTCCCACCGGTGACGGCACGCATGTTCGCAATCTGAGCGTTGTGCTTCCAGCCAACACGTTTTTGCGTGTCATTGATAGAAACAAGCATGACATCGTTGAAAGGCAGCTTGTAGAACAGCTTGGAGAAGGAGTCAATATCACTGAAATCTGAGTTGGCAGAGTCCGTGAAAAGTGTGTCAAATGATGCGTCATCGTCCCATGCCCAGCCGTCCCAGATAGCACTGAATGTGAACCCAGCACCGGACTGAGGTGCCGTACCGTTTCGCCCGAGGTAGTTGTCAAGCAAGGTGTTTGTAGATAGTTTCATCATCTGAGTCCAGCCACCACCCTCAGTGGTCATGTCACAGTAGGTAAGGTGGGCCGTGGCCGTGCCTTCTGGCTTAATCCAGTATGAGCCACTGGTAGAAGCGGGGTTAAGATTGAGGATTTCTTGTCCGCTTGCAGCCGCACGTATTTCAGTGCTCCCATCAAGGGTAAATCCACCGGATGTTGTGAGCTTAATGTGTATTCCGTCGGGGTATACATTCTGAATGAAGTAGTAATTTTTCGCTGCCTCAGAAGTTGTGAGGGCTCCGCCTACTGGAAAGGCGTACTCCACCATGTCTGCTTCTTCAAAGTCGTGCCCAGAGACGGAGATAATATCACGGTCTAAAGAGACAGAGATGGCTTGCAAAGTTTGGGTGCCACTGCCACCAGAAATGGAGGTCAAAGTTGCCCCATCAGGCTCAGAAGCTACGTTGATGACACTGGCGGAGGGGTTTGCAGCAGTAACCCAGTACGTGGTGTTATTGGTTAGCCCTACTGCAGCTGCACCCGTGGCATTGTAAAACACCATTTGACCAATTTCCCAGTTGCTGTTCCCATTTAGAGCTATATTGCCAAGCCCTGTAATGCTGGTAACTGTGTAAGTCGCACCCTCCGAATTGTCACCATCGAACTCGTACACAGCACCTCGAGTAACATCGAGAGAAATCTCAGCTGTGGGGTCGCTGTTGTTCCCCGCAAAGAAGGCCACTAGGTCGGCGTGCTGAAAACTTCCCACAATGTTTGACACAATGGCGATAGGTGTGCCACCAGGAATTTCGCTGACCTGAAAGGTAGACAAAGAAGCGCCGAGAGCGCCCACTGAAGCCAAGAATACAACACCTCGTGGGTTGCTATTGAAGTGCCCCGTAGCAGAAACTACGTCGTAGTATAGAGGAGAGCCGAGGGAGAGAGAAGTAAAATCAACCCCGCTGTGGCTAACCGTAATGGTGTCCTGTTCCGTGTCAACACTGACAACGGGGCTACCCACGGAGCTGAGCGGGAGGCTCGCTACACGGTTTGTGAAGTCATAATTGGTCGACAGAAGAGTGTTAGATGGGTCAAATGTCCGGGCTGTGGCACTGTTGCCTGAGTCAAAAGATTTTGAAGCTGTGTTTGTGGAATCAAATTCTTGTGAAATAGTGGAGTTAAGATTCAAGAAATAGAACGGGGTGCGCACGCCAAATCCATGGGGGCTGTCAGTTTTGACAGTCAAGGTAGATGGAGTGAGTCCGTCAGTCACCAGGCCATCAGAGTCTGAGATACGAATTTGAGAGCCCTGAAAGAACTCACCGGTCACGATTGAGGTGTAAAGGTCCTCGATTGAGGAGGTAAAAAACTGATTCTCTTTTGCCAAATATGTGAAAGAAACGGGGGTAGGAACTGAATTAATGATGTACGCACCATCTGCGGTAACAGACTTTGAGCCCGTGACATTGATGGGGATTCCAACAGAAAGAGCGTGGTCGAGCCCTGTTGTCACCGTAACTTCTCTAGAACCCTGAATTGTGTTGATAGACAAAATGTTGGGGATTGTCGTGTCACCGGATTTTGAAAAGAACGAAGGGGTGTTATTGATAAGCTCAAGGGTTTCCCACTTGGTAGGCTGGAGCCCGTACTCGAAGTCGGTGTCAATAAGGTTCTCGGGATTGGATACCCGAAGCTTAGTTACCGGGTCAATAAACTCTTTGGGGAACGAAATTTCGCCCCCGGTGCCGCCGGAGCCGCCGGAGCCGCCAAGAAAACCAGGCATTAAATAGTCCTTCTCTCACTCAACTTATGTACTGAATACAGAATACCAGATGATACCCGCACTGTTATACGCCCAACCACCAAGAAGTGGACACAGCAAAGGTGCTTTGCACTCCTCTGGGGCCAGATGGTCCGGTCTGCCCGCCCTGTGTTTCTACATATACTCCGTTAAAGAATACATATGTTTTTGCAGTACCTGTGTCAAACCAAGTGTCACCGTTTACAGAAGTGTTAATGTCCGGCTCCGAGGGGCTGGCAACAAACTTACCGGCTGGCCCCGTGGGTCCCAGGGGACCAGCTACTGTGGATGCGGGACCTATCACTCCTGTTGGTCCGGTCTGGCCTCGAGGTCCAGTAGGTCCTTGTGGCCCTGTGACGTAGGAGTCCGCACCTGTCGGGCCAAGAACTCCCTGGTCACCGGGGACACCCTGAAGCCCCTGGGTCCCCGTGGGACCCAAAGGTCCTGTGGGACCGGTTAGCCCCTGGGGACCAGCTACATCGGAAACAGGTCCAGTGGGTCCTTGAATTCCCTGAGAGCCCGTTGACCCAACTGCACCCGTAGGTCCAGATGCGCCCTGAATACCTTGGTCACCTACGGGGCCTGTGGGTGCGACCCGAACAGCCTCCCAAGCAACGCCAGTCCACTTCCAACTTTGGCCGTTAACTGTGAAAACTTCATCCAACACAGCGGGGTCTGGAAAATCAATTGCTGCCACGGCGGGGTCTCCTTTCTAAGCTTCTACTTATAGTCTACTTTACTATTAATTACCCAATATAGGGTTCTTGGGCCCCTAAGTTTTTTACGTGTACATACTCTTCCGCCCAGTCAATTGCTGCATTCAAAGATTCCCAAGGACCAGACACGTCAAAAACATTTTCTCCGTGCAAAATTTCTACTAAAGGTCCCTCAAGAATTATTTTGTATGTAAACATTTTTCTAGGCCGAGTAAGCTATCTTCCCGTTATTGCCAACTGCGATACTGACGTTGCTGTCAAAAAGTACATCGTTTATAGTGTCTAGGTCAAACCCGGAAGCCCTCTGTGTCCAACTCTCTGGGACAGTCGCGGTCCCAATTTTTCCGCCAGAGCCTACAGCAACATAGCTGTCACTGTTTGCCGCGACAGAGTTCACAATAGAGGCTCCAAAAGAGCTACTGGGGAATATCTGGGTCCAGTTTACCCCGTTGGGGGAAGTTGCTATCGCTCCCGCGTCACCCACGGCAATATATTCTGAAAGGTTTGGTTTAGCTGTGACACCGAAAATGCTTCCATTGACAAATGACGAAGCTCGCTGGGTCCAAGTGGTGCCATTTGTTGAGGTTGCTAGTTTTCCGTCGTATCCCACTGCAATAGAGATACCCGCCGACGAGTACACATCATTTATGAAAGTTGCCCCAAACGACGAAGAACGCAACACCCATGCAATCGCGTCTACTGACGTTGCTAGTTTCCCTGAACCACCTACAGCAATCCAAAGAGATGCCACCGGTGACCATGAAATCCCCAAGATAGGGCTTGCACCGAAACCTGAATTGCGTTGTGTCCAGCTCACTCCGTCGAGGGACGTAGCTAACTTCCCTGTGCTCCCCCCAATGACGAAAATTCCGTCTCCGTGCGCAGCGGAGAAAATGTTTGTTCCCCCGAAGCCAGTGTCAACAGCTGACCAAGAAAACCCTCTATCTGTTGAGATTGCAGCTTTCCCAACGCTACCGACAGCAAGGTGTGTTTCAGAGTTGTCACCAACAACGGAGTTCACATTTGATGTCCCAAATGTTGAATCTGCGGTCAACTGCCACCCAGCTGCGATGAAAGGCGCTGGGAGTGTGGCAAAGGCGGCATGGGAAGCAATAAGCATCTTAGCTCTGGAGGTTTCCGCTAAGTAGCCAGGAGTTGGCTCCTAGCTTGATAAGAGACCCAATTGCGTACTGGGCTTTGGTGGTGAATCTAGCCCCCTCGCTGACGACATTTACCCCGGCTGCACCGGAGACTGTGACTTGCCCGGTCCCCAGCTGAGTCATCAGAATCTGTGTACCTGTGGGGAATGTGTACCCACCGGTACCATCAACGGGGACAGTGAGTGTTGTCGTCAAAGAGCTGTTCATTTTGACCAAACTGGCGATATCCACTTGAGCCAGAACTCTTGACTCGGTGTACTGGGGGCCAACAAGCTCAAATAGCGCCGGACCAGTTGCCCCAGTGGTCCCTGTTGGTCCTGTAACCGAGGGTCCCGTGGGTCCCGTGGGGCCTAGAACAGTGGATTGGGGACCGGTAGGACCAGAAGGTCCTGTGACTCCTGGTCCAGTGACCCCAGTAGGTCCGGTAGGTCCAGCAATTCTGTACCCAACATCGAACCAAGCTGGAGAGGCATTGCCCTGTGCAATAACCCACACAGCAAGGTTTCCAGTGTCATTCAGAACATAGGCATCATTAATTGCGTTCCCCGAGGGCGGAAGACTGCCAAAGTTGGCAACACTCCCCCGGAGCGTGATTCCAGTCCCCTGGGGGCCAATCGGTCCGTTTGGTCCAGTAGGACCGCTTCCTACGCTGAAGTTCCATGAAGTTGGTGTCTCACCGGTGCCGACAAAGTAGTCGGACACAATAGTAGCGGAGAGCCCAATGACCGTGCTTATGACCCCCTCCATAAAGAAGTTGGAGTTAGCTTGGGAAGCTGCTCTAACTCTTTGTCCAGGAGCAAAAGCCCCAACTTTATTTAGGGTAAATGATTTTGTACCGGCACCAATAATTATGCTTGATGTAGAAACAACTCCGTCATACCCCGCTCCTGCTGCACCCGTGGGTCCTGTGACCCCAGGTCCCGTTGCTCCGATAGCACCTGTGGGTCCTTGTGACCCTGTTGGTCCACCGGCACCTGTGACCGAAGGCCCCGTTGCACCGGTTGCCCCTGGGACAGTAGAGGCAGCCCCGGCGGTTCCAGATGGTCCGGTAGAGCCACGAGCTCCCAGCTCACCCTGCGGACCGGTACCCCCAGTCGGACCCGTGGGACCAGTAGCCCCGGTAGGTCCGCCGGAAGGTCCAGTAGGTCCGCCGGTTCCAGTAGCTCCTGTAACTGAAGCGCCAGTTGCGCCGGTAGGTCCTTGGGAGCCTGTAGCGCCGACAAAGCCTCGAGCACCGGTGGAACCGGTAGCCCCAACGGGCCCTGTCATACCAACAAGACCGTCCTCCCCTTGAATCCCGAGAGACCCTGTGGGTCCAATAGGGCCAAGAGGTCCAGTAGGTCCGCGCTCCCCTGTGGGGCCGTCAAATCCTTGTACACCTGTGGGACCTTGAGGTCCAGTAGGTCCGGTAGTGTCAAGACCGGTAGAGCCTGTAGGCCCGGTGTAGCCAAGAGGACCTGTGGGTCCCGTAGAGCCTGTAGACCCCGTGGGTCCCAGAACTGAGGATGCCGCACCCTGGGCGCCGGTAGGTCCAGTAGACCCCTGGGCGCCAACATTACTCGAAGCAGATTCTACCCAGTAGGAATCATAGTAGACATAGATTTGTCCGGTTTCTGAGTTGAACCATGCGTCCCCTGGGGAAGCGACATTGGGGGGAGTTAAATTTGTGGTACTGAAGCCACCGGTTGCACCGGTAGGTCCAGCAACAGTGCTTGCGTCCCCGCCGGGACCAGTAGGTCCTGTGGCTCCGACGATAGCAGAGGTGGTCAGGTCCCAGGCAACGCCGGTCCACACCCATGTTTGGTCCGCAATAACGAACGTATCATTTACGCCTGGGAACTCGGGAAAGTCAATAGCTGCCATGGGTCACCTCTAACCTAAAAACGCTTCGTAAGTAAACTGGATAATAATTTTGTCATTGACACTGAGAGCGAAGGGTACCGTATCACTGGCGGGCAGCCCCTCATCAAACGCGGAGTTCTGCCCGTGCATGAAAGCCTGAAAAGTTGTAGAAGTTCCTGATGAGATAATGCCAAAAATTGCGGTGCCAAAGTACTGGGTGGCTGGACCTTCATCTCGGATAACAACCTGCCCTAGAGGCTGGTACGAAGCCGCAACAGCGTTGGTGGGAAGAGAGAAGGTGTAAGCGCCAGAACCCCGGAGGAATCCTCCGCCAGCCGAGCCACAGGTGATAATAATTTGTCCAATGACAGTCGCCCCGAGGTTGACGTATCTACCCACGATAGAACTGTCACCAATTGTTGGGTTCGTCGAAGCTGCTGTCCACTGTGGTGTGTAAGTTGTCCACGGGGAAATTCCGAAACTTCCGGTAGGTCCGGTAGGTCCTATAGGACCCACTTCGGTCGAAGCGGCACCCGTAGGACCCGTAACCTCGGGGCCAGTTGCCCCGGTGGGACCAACAACTGTCGAGTCCTCCCCCTGGGGACCAGTGGGTCCGACAGGCCCAACGGCACTTGTGCGAATAAGTCGCCAAGAAGTGCCATTCCACTTGTATGTGTTGACCCCGTTGGTGTACTCCAGATTAAGGCCCGGGTTTATGGGGAAGTCTATTGCTGGCATGCTAGGCTCCTGACTCTATATATGTACCTGACAAGTGTAAAACACTTGCTGTACTAAGTGTAGCGGGAGCCGCACCGGTCAGGGCAGTCAAAACGCCGTTAGTCCCGAGATAGAACAAGCTAATTATGGCTCCTCCGGTTACGCTGAACCCGACAACACTGAATCTGCTTGTCCCATTGACATCTAAAACACCTCTAAAGCTGTACCTAGAACCCGGCACAGTGGACGGAAGGGTTGGGAGCGTTAGTGAGTACTGCCCTGTACCAAAGTTGGTGAACGAAGCAAAATCAAGAGCAATCGCAAAGCTGATTGAGCTCCCGTACTCTGAATACTCCCCTGCAGCGGGGTTTGGGTCACTAGCAGCACCAGTCCCGGCAAAAACGGGGTCGTAAGTGAGAACCGTGGGAACCCCTGGGGCACCCTGGGCGCCGGTGGCACCTGCAGGTCCAATTTTATCGACAACAACAATGATACCTGAGATATTTGCATCACTGATGTCTCGGTAAATAATCTGTGACGGTGCATCAAACGGAACATCCCATGTGATTGTTGTGTTTGCACTAAACTGAGTTCTACCAGCAACAACATCGTTATTGAGAGTGCCTGGGATAGTTGTTGTGCTTGTGGAGGTAAATCTGAGTGCAAATGGGTTGTCCGCCGAGACGCTTGCTACGCTGAAGTACGCACGCTCACCTCGGACTACAGTCAGCTGGGGATTGTTCCCAACCAAGTCGTCTACTTCGTAGACTCCGCCATCACCGGTTGACCCTATGTGATACGTGACACCGCCCTTGGGGCCAGTAGGCCCTAAGACTCCTGTGGGCCCAGTCGGTCCTTGAGTGGTGGAGGCCGCCCCCGTGGGGCCAATAGGACCAGTAACTGAGGGACCAGTAGCGCCCGTAGGTCCTACAATCTGACCCACACTAGACCAAGCAGAGCCACCCCAAACGTACAAGTCACCGTCTGCCTCAACAATATATGAGTCATTGACATCGTTTTCAACTGATGGCAAAGAGTCCACATCAACAACGGTACCCAGAAGACGAATTGAAGTACCTTGAGCTCCGGTAGGACCGAGAGGACCTTCGACAGTAGATTGAGGTCCTGTGGGTCCGGTAACTCCGGGGCCTGTGGGACCTGTTGGTCCGATGATAGCCCCGGCTTCAATCCACCCATCCACAGCGGTGTAGATATAAACCGTGTTGTCCGCGTAGACAACCCAAAAATCTCCTACTGCGCCAACTGTGGCTCCGGGTCCTGCCGCAAACTCAGCGTATGTCTCAAAGGACCCTCGAGCCTGTGACCCTAGCCCTTGCGGTCCTGCAGGGCCTGTAACAACTGGTCCCGTAATTCCAGTAGGACCAGTTATACCTTGGATTCCTTGGTCCCCATCGGGGCCTGTCGGTCCTGTGACCCCAATTGACCCTGTGGGACCGGTTGGTCCAGTTGCTCCACCAAACTCTGAGGTCCCAACTTCGACCCAGAAGTTGTCGTAGTAGACAAATACGGCACCGTTAACAGTGTCAAACCATACTTCACCGTCAGCTCCGTTTTCCGGAGGGGTGGCGGACTTCGGTACAAACTCACCGGGTACACCGGTAGGACCCACGATTCGACCACTGTCTACCCACGCCGAGTTAGACCATATGTAGATATTGCCGTCAGATGAGACTATGTACGCGTCGTTGTCAACATTCTCAACAACGTCAGCGTATCCGCCGGTGCCAAGCCCAGAGTTGTTTTCCGAGACATAGTACAAAATTTCGGGAGCATCGTTGGGAACGGTTATACTGAGCTGTCCGTCTGTGCCCTCTGTGCCTGTGTAGACCACTCCATTAGTGTAGGCAAAGCTAGCAACGATGCCCCCGCCTACAGTAAAGTGGCCATTAGACGTCGCCGAAAGATAAATTTTATTCGCTGAGTTCGAGCCATCTATCTGGCTAAAGTTGTATGTTCCGCCTCTGTGCAGAAAAAGCAGCGGAGTCCTAAGTCCATCGACAAAGAACTTATCCGAGCCGTCGACATCCACTACTGTTACTTCATAAGTCAAGTTGTGGTTGCTTCTGGGGAGTCCTGCAGTGGTGGGAATTTCCCCAATAATGTTGAGAGCGACGCCTCGAGGACCCGTAGGTCCGGTCGAGCCTGTGGGACCAGTGACCGTGGAATCCGCGCCTGTGGGTCCAGTTGTGCCTGTGGGTCCTAAGGGGCCTGTGGGACCAATAACCGTGGAGTCCGCCCCTGTGGGTCCAAGAGGTCCAGTGAACCCTGTGGGACCGGTTATCCCTCGGTAGCCAGTGGGACCTGTGATCCCGGGCCCAGTGGGACCAGCCGCTCCGGTCCCTACGGGGCCTTGTGGCCCAGTGGGACCGACAGGAGCAGCACCCGTTTCTACCCAGTAGGAATCGTAGTAAACATAAACTTTTCCGGTTGCACTATTGAACCAAGCGTCTCCAGGGTCTGGGGAACCCGGGGGAGTTACGTCTTCAATGGCAAACTGTCCAAGATTACCCTGTGAGCCGGTGGGCCCAGTAGGTCCTATGTCTCCTGCCCCCGTGGCACCTGTTGGGCCCTGAATATTACCAACATTTATCCAACCCTCGGATACAGCATCCCAGACATACAGCTCTGCCCCTACGAGGTAGCCGTCGCCTGTGTTACCCGTAGGTTGCGCCGTCTCTAGCTCTCCGACTGTGCTGTACGAACCCAGGATTTGGATACCAACACCGGTCTCACCGATGGGGCCCGAAGGACCTGTAGACCCGGTGGGACCTTCGACAGTGGAATCTGCACCTGTAGGACCAATTGCTCCGATAGCCCCTGTGGGTCCTGTTGGTCCAATGTCACCGGTCTGCCCGGTGGGTCCTGAGACACCAGTAGGTCCGACTACTGTACTGTCAGCGCCGGTTACACCTGTGGGTCCTGTAAGACCAATCGACCCAGTAGGACCCGTGGGACCAACAACTGTAGAGTTGGCACCGGTTACACCTGTGGGACCAACAATTCCCTGAGCACCTGTTGAGCCTGTGGGACCGGTGTTCCCAAGGTTACCTTGAGCACCTGTAGGACCAGCAGAGCCTGTGGGTCCGAGAACCGTGCTAGCCGGGCCTGTGGAGCCTGTTGCTCCGGTCGCCCCGATTGCTCCCGTGGGGCCAACAGTACCAGTGGGACCAGTGGTACCCTGGATTCCTGCACCGGTTGGCCCAATGGCACCGGTGGGTCCGACTTGGGTGGAAGCGGAACCCGTGGGACCAGTAACAGACGGACCAGTTGCCCCGGTAGGTCCTGTGGGACCAAGATTACCCTGCTCACCCTGAATACCCTGGGGACCAACATCACCGGTGCGGGCAAAAGTAAGAACTACGTCTGTGTTGTTAGAGTAGGCGCTAGCCAAACCACTGATATAGGAAACAGGAACTTTGAAATAGCCAGCGGCTTCGGTAATGTTTCCCGTGATGGCCAAGATGGCAAAGTTGTTTGTATCTGACTTCTGGTAAATTCTTAAATGTCCCTTTAGCGGACTAGTTGAGTCGTCAATTGTCCGAAGGAACTGCTGAATGTCCGTGGAACCATCGGCTTCGTCGTCGATGTACATAAAAGTTGCACCACTGAAGGGACTCGTGTTGAATCGCACCTTGCCAACCCCAGGGTCGGCTTCTGTGGTTCCAGTATTGAAGGTGTAGTCAAAACTTGCGCCACCAAAACCACCCTGGACACCTGTTGCGCCTGTGGACCCAGTAGGGCCAGCAATTCCTGTAGTTCCTGTGGGCCCTGTAGGTCCTACTACGGTGGACGCTGCGCCTGTGGAGCCTGTGACTCCTTGGGCACCGGTTGCCCCAAGCGGGCCAGTAGCACCTGTAGGTCCAGAAACTCCCGTGGGTCCGACATCTCCTTGAGCTCCGGTGGTGCCTTGGGAGCCAGTTGCCCCTGTGCCCCCGGTGGGGCCTGTAGGTCCTGTAACTGTGGAGTCATCTCCAGTAGCTCCGGTCGGCCCCGGTACTGTGCTGTTCGCTCCTGCAGGGCCCGTAGGTCCCTCAACTACACTGGCAGCACCAGTCGCTCCTGTAGCCCCGGCGGGTCCTGTGACTGCTGAATCCGCCCCTGTGGGTCCAACTGCCCCGGTAGCGCCGATTCCGGTAGCGCCGGTTGCCCCTGTTACACCGATTGCTCCGGTAGCGCCGGGTGCACCAGTTGCTCCTGTGTTTCCGGTGGACCCAGTAGGTCCTGTAGCCCCTTGAGCCCCGCCAGAACCTGTGGGCCCAGAGACCCCGGTGGGTCCTGCAACACCGGTAGCTCCTGTGTTACCAAGGTTTCCTTGGGCCCCTGTTGGGCCTTGGGGACCAGTAGGCCCCGGGGTTGTGCTGACCGCTCCGGTAGACCCTGTTGCGCCTGTTGCACCGACTGCGCCAGTGGCACCTAAAGTTCCTGTTGCCCCCTGAAGTCCTTGTGCCCCTGTTACGCCTGCAGAGCCCGTGGCTCCTGTCGCACCGACTGCTCCGGTTGCGCCCGTTACTGAGGGGCCTGTGGGGCCAATTGCTCCGGTTGTGCCCGCGCCTGTTGCCCCGGTTGCGCCGACTGCGCCAGTGGCACCTACTGCCCCGGTGGGACCTGCAATCGTGGAATTAGCACCTGACGTGCCCGCAGCACCGGCTGCACCGGTTGCACCTGTTGCACCGGCTGGACCCTGGATTGTGCCAACGTTATCCCACTCGGTGTTGACATCATCCCACACAAAAAGGTCACCGTTAATGAGGTAACCGTCACCGATGGTTCCGCTGACTGGGAGTGCCTCGGTGTTGGGGAGAGAGCCCTGAATTGTTACGGAAGTGCCTGCTACACCGGTTGCACCAGTAGGACCTTCATCTCCATCGGGGCCTGTAGGACCTGTGGGCCCTCCCGAAGGTCCTGTTGGTCCAATTGGCCCGGTCTCCCCCGCACCCGTGGGTCCGGTTGAGCCCTGGGGACCGACAACCCCTCGCAGTACATCAGTACCGGCAGGAGAAGTGGTAATTCGGTCGACTGTGTCAAGCTTTGTGATGTCGATGTCGCTGTTATCACCGATAGGAAGGTAGAACCTAAATTCTTTGGGACGACGCCCTGAGATTCTTATTTTTGCAGTCCAATACCAGCCTCGAGGGCTGATATCGAGGTCGTCTGTGCAAGGGAGCTCAACAGTGAACGACCCGGTGTTGTCTAGGGTGACAACCAGCGGGTTTGCAACAATTGTGGCGTCGCCGTCGTCAATAAGGCGACTAGACGCGGTAAAAACAATCGTCCCTGAAGCAGCGGTACCAGCACTTTTTAGGTACTGACCGACAATATTTCTCGTGTTCACGTCAGGGGAAAAACTCATACGCAGCACTCCAGGTCATAAAACTGTAGGGAAAAACTTGCCAGGCAACAAATTTCTCTATCGCTTTATATTCTACGCGACTTTGGGGGGGTATGATTATGAAATTTAGATGTTTCTTACGTTAGTAGTGGCTAGGCTTTTCTTGCCACGCATCCATTTTCCACAGTCCTGGCAGTGCAATCGGGTGTAAGATGTTGTGGCTGTTTTCTCTGTGCCCCGCTTTTGCAATTTTAGTGAACCACAGGCGGTGCATCCGTCTTCGGAGTAATTATGGAGAGGAACGCTGGGGTGATTCTTAATCCAAGGACGAAGTATTACGTACAGGTCAACAAGAAGGTCTACGTCCTGGACTTGATAAACCTTCATTTCTTTCCAAGCTTTCGGGTCCCCGGCCATGCACTTAATCCACAGGTCAAAACCGCTGTGCTTAACCTTGGCCCCGACGCCGAGTCTTTGAGCAACATAGTCCAGTTTATTCGAAGGAAATCTGAACTGAGCTTTGACAACTCTCATCAAGTCCAAATCTTTGGTGGGAGACGGAGGCAGCATACCCGCCTCGAGGAACTCCCGGCGGATATGCTTGTGGTCAAACCCAGCGGAGTTCCATCCGCAGATAACATCCGCTTCATCCATGAGAGCGTGCAAGTCCTCGAGCATCTTGGCTTTGCCGTGGTGATGAGTTGACCTGAAGATGACTTTAGACTGCCCAAACCATCTAGCCCCGAAGCACATCATTTGAGTGGACTCAAGTAGCTGACCGAGGGAGATGTTCTGGTCCCAGAGACCCCAGGTGTGTGCGGTTAGGGGGGTAGTCTCCGCGTCAAAAAATAAAATTTTCATATGTGCACACCTTCAGTTACAGAACCGAATATCAAGGTCATGTATTAAAAGGTACACTAGTGGTGATTAGAAACTTAGTGCGCCACGGGCGTGTCACACTATAAAAGTGCTCGAAAAACTCCTAGAATTTCAAGTAAAACCTATTTTTTTGGTTTAATATTTTTTTTAGTCTCAACTGTTTCTGAGTTCCCCTGTGTGGGAATGCTCCCGGTGCCCCGCAATTCCACAAGCAAAACCTTGATATCCGACATTGACTTTTCGAGACTAATGAGGCGCTTCTCTGAGCTAAAACTTCTCCGAGCTACATCTGGTAGACTGAACCCTCCGTTCGCCTCCGGGTGGATTGGCTTAGTGGCTTCTGTTATCTCTTCATTGATGATTTTGCGAAGTTGCTTAATCCACCACCGGGCTACCATCGTAGTAACAGTGCTGAAGGCAATCAGCGCGGCCAAGAAAACAGATATATCCCCGATATCGAGAATACCAACTGTTCCGGGTTCCCACCAAAGAGGAGTGGGCGGGGTGACAGAGAGAAAAAATAGCAACAGTTTTACCAATCAAAGTAGGTCGGGGTTGGTGGGTTGTTATATCTAGTTTATAGTAAAAACCAGTCCACCGAGTAGGGTGGTACGTCCCCTGAAAAAAAATTTAGGGTGTATAGTCTTACTACAGGGTAGGATAGGAGAAGAGACTTAAGTGGTTGAAAACAGGCTCCCGGGCGGAGCAGCGTATTACGCCGGGCTGGGGTGGAAGATACTCCCCTGCCATGGCATTGTCGATGGTAGGTGCACGTGTACTCGAGCTCACGGTGAACCAAAAGAGGTCGGCAAGCATCCTGTTCTAAACCAGTGGAACTCCGCCTCTACGTCGGACATAGACACTGTCACTAAATGGTGGGGCGCCAACCCCAACTACAACGTCGGGGTCCACTGCTCCAAATCTGGATTTTTTGTTATAGACATCGACCCCCGCTCAGGGGGTCCAGACTCTTTTATAGAGTTCCAAAAGCTTCTCCCTGGGGGGTTGCCACCGACAGTGGAGGCAATAACGGGGACGTACACAGGCGCTGGCGGTGTGGGGCAACGTGGTCGCCACATCTTCTATCGTTGCTCTCCCGAAGAGGGGCTAATTGGTAACCTGAACAATCTTGGCCTTGAGGGTGTCGATATCAAGCACAACGGATACGTGCTCATAAACCCAAGTAATCACTTCTCCGGAGTCCAGTACGGGTGGGCCCCAGGGCACGCTCCATACGAAATGGATATGGCCGAGGCACCCGAAGAACTCCTAGATATCTTGCGGAAGAGGGCCAAAAGAAACTCACGAAGCCTCACTAGCGGCAACTGGGACAACCTCGAGTGGGAAAAATTTGACATCAGTAAAATGATGAAGGACGGCATATCAGAGGGGTCCAGAGCTACTGATATCTACAAACTAGCTTGCTCACTCGCCAACAAGTACGGAACGGACGACGACGCACGTCGAATGATTGAGTCAGACGTACTCAGATTCAATGCATTCAAAGTGAGCCCACCGCTTGAGACGGAAGAACTTCTGCACCACCTCCACAACGGTATCGACTTTGTGGCGGACAACCCCACCAAATCAAATGTTCCTGATAACGTCGCTAAGTGGGAAAAAGCCCAGGCGGAAAAGATTATTGCGAAAAGAGAGCCATCTAGTGAACTTGTCGTACACCGGGCTGTGTACCCCGAGATTAGTTCCGAAATAACTGTGGGCGAACTTGACGATTTTGTCGATTCGGGGGCATCATGGGGAATCGGAATGGCTGTTCGCCAGTCAATCGAGAACGGAAACTCTATATCTGAGGCTACAAGCCTCACAAACATTAATGTCCCGCAGGACACCGACGCTCTTGATGAGCGGGACGGTGCAGTGGAGGGTGGCCGGTCACTCTCAGATATTGGGAACGGCCGTAGACTTGTCGATAGCTTTGGTGCCGGGGCCCGGTACACCACCGGGCTTGGGTGGTTTGTCTGGAAAAACGGGTACTGGAAGCCAGACCGTGAAGATTTAGAAATATCCGAATTGGCAAAGAGAATTGCTCCGATTGTCAGCTCCGAGGGGGTGGGTCTTGCGGAAAGTGAAAAAGCAAAGGTGCTGAACTGGGCAATCCTCAGCCGGGGAAGCTCCCGAATACGAAACGCCATAGACAGTGCAAAGAGTGACCCCCGGGTTGCCGTAGAAGTGAACGATTGGGACAAAGACCCCAACCTCTTAGGTGTTCTCAATGGGGTAATTGATCTAAAAACTGGGAACCTCATCAAAGGGCGCCCGGACCTGCACATTACTCGGAGAGCCCCCGTGACATACACCCAGGGGCACCGAAATGTGCGCTGGGAGAAGTTCCTTGATGAAGCCACCCACGGGGACAAAGAGTACCAAGAATGGCTACAAAAGGCCGCGGGGTACTCCCTAAGTGGGTCGAACATGTACGACATTATGTTCCTGGTCTACGGACCCTCCGGGACTGGTAAGAACACTTTTGTTGAGGCCCTGGTGAAGTGTCTGGGTACTAATGAGTACGCATGGCCCTTGGACTCCTCAATTCTTGCCCAGGGCGACGGACAATCGAACAGCACTGACCTCTACCACTGGGCACAGCTCCGTGGGCGTCGAATGGTGTGGGTTGATGAGCTTCCAGAGTCCGAGCGTATCAAAGAGAACGCGGTGAAGAAGCTAACAGGCTCCTCAGAAATCTCAGCCCGTTCCCCTGGGGAGCAACCCTTTACGTTCCAGTCACAGGCAAAGCTGTGGATTTCTACGAACAACCGTCCCATCATCACAGACGACGCTATGTGGCGTCGGATTAGGCCCATACCTTTTGACTTCAGGCCCCTCGAGCTAGACCCCGGGCTCAAAGAGTTTATCTTTGACCCCGAGGGTGGCCTACCCGCCGTTCTTTCGTGGGCAGTAGAGGGCGCAATAAAGCTATTCAACTCCCCCGAGAAGGATGCACTGGGGTGGTGCAAGCGGGTGAAAGAGGCCGCTGAAATTTATAGGCAGAACGAAGACCGCATTGGGCTGTTCTTGAGCGAGGAAGCCGAGCAGGTTGCGGGCGAAGAAGTCCACGTCAAAACCCTTTTCAGCCGGTACCGTAACTGGACAATGGATAGAGGTGAGCGCCCCATGGGGACACTCACGTTCCAGAGAAAACTCGGTGACCGAGGATTGACTATCAATGGCTCGGGTGCCCGGGCAATTATTCCTGGCTACCGAATGGTCCCCCGCGTGAACGAGGGCGCCGGGTTTGACTTTGCTTCTATGGCGGACAGAGCTGGGTTCTAGCGTGTAAAGACCCTTGCTCCGGGTCCCTTTGGCTGTGGAAGTCGTCTTGCTCCGGAAGACTTTGCGACAAGCTTTCCACCCATGAACCCGGGAGGGGGCTTGATGAGCAGGGCTGTCATAGCGTGCACCATGGCGTCGACGCGGTCAGGGGACTTCCTAGTCTCACCAGGAATCCACGAGTACATTTGAGACTCGAGCTCGGGGAGATAGTTGACGTGGTGGATTCGACTCTGTTCGTACGCTAAAACGATAGGTTCTGCACGTAAAGCTTTACCTTGTTTTGAGTGGACCTCTAGGACCTTGATTGAGGGGTCGATAGAGTTGATAGCGTTCCTCACCAAAGCTCCACCCTGGTTTACTTCAGCCACAACAGGGCACCCCCACTTGCGGGCCATCTCAACAACTTTGTTTGCCCAAACCTCGGGGGAGCCGTGGATAGACGCATCTTCCATGACCCAGGCGTGCCTTTTGTACAGGTCACGGTCTGCAGAGGACGCACACACGACAATCCCACATTCGTCACGAGGGTTCTCGGCAACCGAGGGGTCAACCCCAATGACTCGCAAGGGGGCGTGTGGTGGTAGCAACATCTCTCGGGCTTGGTCAACCAGGTCAATAGTCCACAGTGCGCCCTCAACATCATCAAGCATTTCCCCGTAAAGCTCCTGGCGAGCCAAAGCGGTCCCCTCGTAAACACCAGTAATTGTGTCTAGATAAGCTGCGGAAAGATTTCCAGCGTTGTCCAACGTGGAGCCACGAGTAATGATAACTTTGGAACCTTGAATCTTGACTGCTTTGGATTCTTCAATCAGCTTGTAAAGAATCGGAACTCTTTTGGGAGTTGTCGTAACAACCATTTGCGGGGTCTGTCCGAGACGAGTACCAACTCGAAGGTTGTCAAAAGCTGTCATGCCTGCAGCATCGGGGTTCTGTCTCCAGGCCGCGATCTCATCACCCCAGGCGTGGGTGAACTGCGGACCACGCAAACCATCAGGTTCGTCTGCAGTGAAGAGACTTGCAGTGTTACCGTTTGGCCAAGTCAGTCTTCGCTTGGACGGTTCGTAGTGGGGTCTTTCAGAAGGCGGGGAGACATTGATAATCCCGGACTCGCCTTCAACAATGACATCTCGAACGTCAGCAGCGGTACGAGCGACAAGCGCAAAGCGTCGTTGCCCCTCGTTAGTTACCTTAGCTTGGTCGCGGACCCACTCGGCAGCAAGGCGCGTTTTTCCAAACCCTCTCCCGGCAAGAACGAGCCAAATCGCCCAGTCCTTGCCCTCGGGGGCAATTTGCTCTGGGCGAGCCCAAGAGGGCCAATCCCAGACAAGTTGACTCAAGTCCATGTCGGCAAGTACGGCTTGTTGCTCTTCTGGGGATAAAAGAGCAATGTGCTCCATAAGGCTCTTGCCCACGCGGGTACCTATCTGTTTCGTTGGATGCTTCTCTGTACTCCATAGTACAGGGGAGCGGCAGAGCTGAGTCCTATCTTTCGAGCCAAAACGGAAAGAGCTATTCCTGAACGGTACTCTTTAGCAAGTTGATCGTGATACGCATCCGTGCCGACAAATTTGGCCTGAAGAACTCTCTCTGACGCCGCCCCAATTTCCTCGGGGGTCTTGCGAGTTACCAAAGGCTTGAAAGCGGTGGCGGAAATTCCTCGCATTGCCACTCGGCGCCTGACCCCGGTGTACGCTACACCAAGCTCCTTGGCCAAGAGCGGAAGACTACCGCCTCTCATCTGGAACTCCGCCAGGAGGTCTGTGTATTCCCTACTTGCGTCGTGTTCGGCGCTGGCTCGTGTTCGGGACCCATAAGCTTTTTGTGCGAGTGATAGCAAAGGCTGAATTTTCTCTGCGTACTCCGTTACTAGGTCTTGGCTAACAATGTTCATGTGTGTCCTTCTGTCGTTTCTTACGTTACTAGTTCCTAGTATATCTTATTTAACTGTGGAAGTCACCCAGGCAATAGGACTTATTGCCTGGGGACTCCGTAAAGCTTTCCGCTGTTGCTTCAGCGGGTTCCTCATCCTCAGCGGCCGACTGCGTATCGACCTCGGAATCGGACTCGTGAATCACCTCCGACGACGCATTTTCAGTTCAGGAACCGGGGGCTTCAAAGTCCGTGGCCTCCTCTCATGAGTCGGTAGCGTGTGCAATTGTAGAAAATATATCTCCACTAATGCAAAGTATACCAACAACATAAGCTAATGAAAGTACCTCGGGATGCAAGGCGGAGGGCAATATTGCCAGTAAAACGCTAGAGTTTAGCTACAGTTGGCTGGCAGAAAGTGCCATAAAAACATGGCGAACAGTGGATGGATACCACTCTTTCCCGCCGTTTGTTGTGGGCACTCCGTCGCTGTTGAGGGACTTAGCAATCTCTCCGTATGAAACCCCAGCATGACGTGACGCAAAGATGAATGTCTTGTAGCCCTCATCTAGCGCCGACTTAGGCCCAAGATCAACACCCCACACTTTACCTTGAGTTCTCCGGTCCTCGTGGACCTCCTTCTGCCGAGCAGAAATCATGCCGCGCTCCATCTCTGCCATAGCAGACATGATGGTAACCACAAAGCGCCCGTTAGCAGTAGTGGTGTCGAGCCCCAGGTCGAGCATGACCAGTCGCCAGCCATACTGATTGGAGCGGTCTATGATGCTCAGGAAGTCCCGGGTGGAGCGAGCCAGTCGGTCTAGCCTTGTCACGTAGAGGGCTTGAGCTTTCCCGGCGTCTAGGTCCTCTAGGGCCTGCCTAAGAATCGGACGACCCTTGATGCTTTTACCTGAGCGCCCCTCTTCCCGAAGGAGCTCAGCTGTGTACCCAGAGCCGCTGGCCGAGGCGATGAGCTGGCGCTCTTGGGCGCCGAGGCTCATGCCGTCATCCACTTGCATCTGGGTAGACACTCGTGCGTAGCAATACGCTACCCCCGAGCTCATCCCTTGTTAAAGGAGACGGTAGTAGCCTCCCCGGGGGTAGCTTCAGTCCCTGTAAACAGGTCCTTTGCTTTGTTCTTCTTTTTGATAGCGTTTCTGATTGTGACCACGGTGGCTCCTATGATTCCCCAGGTCAGGAGCCCAAAGCCAATTATGATGACAGTAACTAGCGTCCATCCCAGCCCGAACATAAAGATTTCAAAAGCTAACCTAAACGGTGCTGTCCAGTCAATATCCATTGTTTTACCTCTTTCTGTAGTTGATTAGGACCAGCATAGCATACACACTTAGAATTAAGACTGTACGACTTTAGTCTGTCCCTATACGGCTATGTTCTATTATAGCTAATGTTCACTTGGCAGTTCGTACAACTAATCTGCGTCTGTCGTATCCTGTGACACCCGCAAAATATAAGTATCTAGAAGGCTCGCAAGAGAGAATGCAGCTTCACGGTAAACAGCGCTGTCCTCGACTGCACTTGCTGTGTTTCCTGCGGTGTAGCCCCCTGCGACTTGGAGCTTAATAATTTCAATAACGTTTGAAATCATTTGCTCGTTAGCAAGCCTGGTTATTGCCGCTGCATTGAGCCTGTCCCCCATTGAGGAGTGAAGAAAGGACTCATCTGGAACTGTAAAAGTCCCTGTCTTTGTCCGAACAATCTTCTCAAATACCTCCATATCGTTGCTGATTTCGGCTACTGCCTCTGACGGCTCCTCAAGAAACCGGTAAGCTTTGGACCAGTAAATATTTGTCATTTTAATTTTTCTCCTAACAAGAAATTGTATTGTGAACGTATAAAGACTCTAGCACAGAAGGGGGAAAAAGGAAACGGCCCCCGCAGGAACGAGGACCGTTTCAACATGTTTCCCAAACCGCGAAATTTAGGAAACTTCCCATGAAGGAACTTAACAATAATCAGTGTATCACAGAAGTTTTTTTCCGCTCTAGCTTTCTCGATATCTCTGCAACAGAAGCAAGTTCCCTTGAATTCTCTCTTAAAACACATGTCCCCATCGCAGCAGGGCTCGACACAGCAGGCATCTTCACTCACGTACACTTTGCTGTGGAGCTCCATGTAGGCTGTGTTCCATCGAACATAAGCCTCTTGGCCGGGGACGAAAGGGAACTTATCGAGCATCTCCCCGAGGACGTCTAGCATCTCGTATTCGTATTCAGAGGTCACTTTTTGCTCGCTCTCTTTCTTTTCTTTGCTTGCGGATACCCGAATCATAGATAGCTCTGTTTATGCGTTCAGCACGCCAATCCCACCAGCACAAGGTAGCAATGTAGCCCCTCGAAGATTGGCGACCTGCACGGCCACAACGTTCGCAAGTCCTAGAAGACTTCCTTTCAGCAGCCCCGACTAGTTCCCAACCCTTCTCGGTCATCTCGCCCGTATAGTAGCGAAGGCCCCCAAACTTTTCCTTTACCTGGATAATGTAATAGGTTGGGTTTTCTTCCACTAGCTTCTTGTGCAGATTGAGAATAAGTCGGTACCAGCCTACAGGGGGGTAGAACCCGATGAAGTACCCACCGTTCTCGCGCCTACCAAAGTAAGGCTCGAGGACAGCAGTGATGTCCTCCTCAGAGACGTTGTGGTTTGTCTTTCTGTACGACACTCTAAATGGCATTTTCGCGCTCCCATTCCGTTACTTGCGTTGGTTGAGCTTAGCAATAATAAAACCAAAAAGCAAAATGCCAATCCCAATAGGGTAACCACTACGCCAAAAGCTGTTATCAAAA